>Ga0181380_1001000_pt1 | contig 12540 bp, 10 predicted proteins | sample 3SPOviralmetaG_FD_130116 | JGI IMG/M metagenome (GOLD analysis project Ga0181380, IMG submission 130116) | Marine viral communities from the oligotrophic San Pedro Time Series (SPOT) site, San Pedro Channel, CA, USA - 3 SPOT_SRF_2009-08-19 | ecosystem: Environmental > Aquatic > Marine > Strait... | reverse complement strand
TGAAGGAAGCTAAACAAGTAAATGCATCTGTAATTGCATAAATATCATTGACGGTAAAATAGACATAGTCCTTAAAAACTAAGTCTTCAATCATATCAATAGTTGCTTTACTCGCTCCTATGGTTCTTGTCAAAGTAATAACAGTTTTTTGAAACTACTCAGAATCTTGAGCAGTTTTATGATAATGTCTTTAATAGTTTTGATACTAAGCCTCATCTATTTTTCTTTAGAATAAAATTAAGGGCTATTACATATAATTTATATTAGATGGCACCCAGATTCGAACTGGGGATCGAAGATTTGCAATCTACTGCCTTACCACTTGGCCATGCCACCAAAACTTAGCAATACTAATATACTCCAAATAAATCTTAAAAAGTAATATGATAAAGATATTTTTATAACTATACATTAGTATTCAAATTTGGGACAAATTTGCACGTTGAGATAGAGTATGATTTGTTAAAAGGTCAATCAGCAACTTTTATTAATAAAATCTTAAATATTTATTTAATTAATAGACTTGCTTCACAATCTAGTTTCTAGTAGTTCTCTAGCTAAGTATATTTTTAGATTATTAAAAGAAGATATAGGAGCCTTAGCTGAGTTCAACGAAAATATTATAGCATCTATAAGTAGATATTTTAAATCTTAAATATATATATTTTCATATTTCAAAATATATTAAAAATAAAATTGCTGTTAAGAGAAATATTTTAATGTTAATTATGATTATTTCTTCTTAAAGTTGTAATAAAAGTAGTATAAGAATATTTTTATATTACTAGGAATTACTTTAGAGAATTTTTTGAAAAGATTCTCCAAAATAATTTCAAAATAAATTTTATTAAAAGCTTTTACCATAATTTAAAAAAACTATAATCTATAGCCTAATTAATCATGCAAGGCAGGTAATTTTAGATTAATTTATTTAATTAATTTAAAAAATTCTAATTCAAAATCAAAAGAGGCTCGATTTGTTATCCCACCAATTAATAATTTTTGATCTTTTTTGAGAATCCAAATTTGTGAATAAGTTACATAACTCGTTAATGTACTTATCATCAAAAATAGAAAGCCACTATAAATGATTGGAATTCCAGGATCAGTTTTAATTTGTAAACCAGTTGAACTTAAAATTTCTAATAAAATAATTGGAATTCGAGAGTTAACTGTTTCATTTAACTCAATGTTTCCTAAAAATTTTCCGGTTTCATTGTAAATTGAACAATATCCTTCAAGATTATCAATAATCGCAACGATTCCGTTATCAGAAAATTTATTATTAGAAATCCACGTTAACCAGACTTTATTTTGATTTTTTAACAGATTTACTAAAGGATACTCAACAATTTCATTGTGTTGAACTTGGAACCGTAAGCCTATTAAAGTCCAATCAGTTTGGTAATAATAAATATCTTTATAGACTAATGGATAATTCACAGAAATTGTTTTCCTTTTTATTTCATTACCTTGATTGTTCAAAATCGATAAATCAGAATAAAATTGAGTAATTGTTTTACTTCTAGTGTAAGTAATCCAAAAATCGTTAACTCGTAAAGTTACTTTTGGAATACTACTAAATTGACCCACATTTAGTGTATTTTGAATATGAACCTGTTCTGTTTTTGGTATAATTTCTTGAGCTTTAAAACCAAACAAAGACCCAATAATTGTTCCAAGGAGAATTAAAATCATACTTAAATGAACTAAAATTGGTGCAACTCGACCTGTTAATCCTTTATGACAATAAACAATATTTTTTTGTTGAAAAATTGAATAGTTATTATTTTGAATCTTTAATAAAATCTTATTAAAAGAAAAATTATTTAAAACTGTAAAAATCTTTAGTTTATAAAATTGGGTCGGTATTCTAAAAAATTGACATCTTCGAGCAACTTTGACAGATGGTAATTGTTGTAAAAATGTGCAGGATATTAAACTTATTCCAAATAAAAAATTTAATGTAAGAAACCACCAAGTTTTATAAACATGATTTAGACCAAATTTTAAGATTCTATCCCAAGTTAAAAACCCAAAAACTGGATTTATTAATGGATAATTTTTTTTATAAACTTCAATTAATTGATCTTGTTCAATTATTGTCCCTATAATACTAACAAAGCTTATTAGTAATAAAATAAAGACTGAGAAACGTAGATTTGCTATTATTGGTAAAACTTTTTGTTTCATGCGTTGCTTTAATTTAAATATATTTTGTTAGAAGAAGCTGAACGAATACGCCCTGAAGAAGCCCAGTTTTGTAATCGAATCATTTGTTCACTTTCTAAATTCGCCAATGGAATTAAATTATTTAATGCTAAATATATATCATCAGTTGTAAATTCACGCTCTTCATAAAAGGCATGATACATTCCTTCGATGATACTTTGTCGAATTTCAGCGCCGGAAAATGATTCGGAAACTTGAGCAAGTCTTAAACAATTAAATGAAGCCCAAGTTTTAGGTCGAAATTCTCGGAGATGGATTTTAAATATTTCTTCACGTTCTTCTAGTTGTGGTAAATCTAAAAAAAAGATTTCATCAAACCTTCCTTTTCGGATAATTTCTAATGGAAGTAAATCAATATTATTTGCTGTAGCAATGACAAAAACGGGTTTATTTTTTTCTGATAACCAACTTGTAAAAGTTGCTAGAACACGATTACTAGTTCCACTATCTCCTTTACTCTCAGTATTACTAAATGCTTTATCAATTTCATCAATCCATAATAGGCAAGGTGATATGGTTTCGGCAATATTAATCATTTGACGAAGTCGTGATTCTGATTCGCCAACAATTCCACCAAATAATTTTCCTACGTCTAGCTTCAAGAGCGGTAATTGCCATTCATTAGCGATTGCTTTCGCCGTTAAAGATTTTCCAGTTCCTTGAATTCCTATTAGCAGTAATCCTCGTGGAATTGGTAAACCATAGTTAGAAGCTTGAACTCCAAAAGCTGTTTTTCGTTTTCTTAACCAGTCCTTCAAATTCTCTAACCCTCCTAAGTTACTGATTTTTTCGTTTACTGGTAAGTATTCTAAGACTTCAGTCTGACTTATAATTTGTCTCTTTTCACTTAATAGAACATTAATACTATTTTTATCAATTGTTTTGTAATTTGCAATAATTTTTGATAAAGCTCTTCGAATTCGTTCTAACGATAAACCTTGACAAGTTATTATTAAAGTTTCAAATAATTGTGAATCAATTTTAAGATTTAAAGATATTATTAGACGATTTAGTTCTTGTCGAATTTCGTCTTTGACTGGTAATTGAAATTTTAATATAGTTATTAAATCTCTCAATTCTTTTGGTATTGTCAAATCTGAACCTATTATTATAATAGTCTTTGGTTGTAATTTTAAAATTCTACTAATATTTTTTAATTTTCGACAAACTGAAAGATCAGTTAAAAAACGATTAAAATCTTTTAATAAAAATAATGCAGGTGTTTCAGCGTTTAAACGTTCTACTAATTCCAAAGCTTGTAACGGATTTCTTTTTGCAAATCCCTCATTATTAGGGTTATTTGTATAACCGTCTACAAAATCCCATGTATAAATACTCCGATTGAAGTTCTTTTTTACATTTTTTCTTAATACATATTCTACTCGATCTTCTTCTACAGTATTAATATAGATAACTGGATAGCGAGCTTTTAAAAAAAGAGTTAATTCATCATTAAAGTTCATAAAAGAATTCTAACTATTAATTTTAATTTTTACTAAACTATAATAGCATTTCTTCCTAAAATATAATACACTAACGTGTTCGGAAAATTAATATTGTTATCCTATAATATTATTATCTTTAAAATGTTAGTTAATTACAGAAATATGATTATTAGTACTATTGTTTATATATTATATAAATCTTTACAAAGTTATTTAATATTTCAGAATTAGAATAATGAAAAACTAGAATTTATAACTATAATTAATAGCATTACTATATTTAGTAGTTAGGAATTTAAGATTTAATTAATATCAGAACTTGATTAATTTTTAGGCAAGTCTTTTAAATAGTTGTTGGTATTCTTAACATCTTTTCCAACATTGTTACTGTACCAGTTTCTGTCGGTTGCAAAGTATTCGTGTTTTGCTGTAAAAAAGTAAAAAAAATGCCATAGAGATTGGATTGTTAGTCGATTGAACATAAATTATAAGAAAGATAGTACCATTTTTAGTATTATCTTTCTTGTAAAAATGAAAATAAAAATGATAGAATTTTTAGCTGATCATTAGAAAAGATATATTTAATTCAAACTAAAAGAAATTCATTATTAATATTCTTAAAGGACTGAAAAGTTTCATTTTACAATATATTATTAGTAGATTGAAAACCTAAGTTATCCAGCACAGTTTTCCATGTAGACGAAAAAATGTTTATTATACCACCCGAAATTTTGTCCATATTTTTTTTATGCCTATTATTTATTGATTAAAGTATTGCCTATACTTCAGCAATTTAGACTCATGTTACTAAAAGGTAGGTTCTACTATTAAATCTTTAACTAAATTTCACTAAAAATGAGACCAGTTAGTTTAACTAGATTTACTTTTGTTGCACTTAATTTTTTTGTCTTTGAGTAATACGTACCTTTATGTCTTAATGATAGATATCAACTACTATTAGAGTAAATGAAAAATAATTCACTCTAATAATAAATAACTTATCGACGAATTGCTAAAACTTTACGACCTTTTTTACGTCGATTCCGAATCGTTTTTCGACCTTGTGGTGTTGACATACGAGCTCTAAAGCCTGATACCTTTAAAATTGATGCACGACTTTTATTAGAAAGTGTTTTTTTTGACATAATATTTAATTTTTGAATTTTTTGTTATAAAATAAATGATCTTAATAAATCATAAATTACTAAATGTCTTAATAACTCTTCGCGAGTCTTAAACATATAAAAAGCATCTTCTTTATATTCATATAAAGGATTCCGTTGTCCATATCCTCGCCAACCAACTGCTTCTCTTAATAATTCCATCTTTTGTAAATGATCACGCCAAATCTGATCAGTATTTAGTAAAACTATACTTCGTTCTACATTCCTTAAAATTTCATCTCCATAGACTGAAAATTCTATCATTTTTAATTGATAAGTTAACCAAAATTCATTAAATAAGTACATTTTCAATTCATATAAATCTAAATCATTTATAAAAGACTCAGAATTTTGAAAATGATTTAATATTAAGTTTCTTCCAAATAAATTTTCAATTAATGAAATTACTTTTTTCGTGTAAGATTTCTTTTTTTGGAATTTCAATAAAAGCGCTATTATAATTTGCTCACCATAAGCAAAAATATTTGTCTGAACTGAGAGACTTTCTAAAATTTGTCGTCGATTTTTATAGACAATATTTCTTTGCTTATTTAACACATCATCATAATCAAATAAATTTTTTCGTAATTGATAAGCCCGTTCTTCAACTCGTTGCTGAGCTGAATCTAAACTTTTTGTCAATAACTTTGATTCTAATGGTGAGTCATCTAGAACTTGAGTTTGCATAAAATTCTGAATTTTTGGGCCACCAAAAAGACGTAGTAAATTATCATCTAAACTTAAAAAGAACCTTGACGTACCAGGATCTCCTTGTCTGCCACATCTCCCTCGTAATTGATTATCTACTCTTCTGGAATCATTTCGTTCAGTACCAATAATATAAAGACCACCCAAGTTTTTAACAATTTTATTTTCTTGCTTTTGATGTTTTTCAGTAGAAAAAATTAATTCATTAATCAAAAAACGAATTGAACAATGATAAGAAGTTATCGGAATAGAAATACGATCATTTTCTCTTAGAATTTTAAGAATCTCAAGATCAGAGAATTCCAAAAATTTTTGATTATTGAGTAATGACAATAATACACTTAAGAATTTTTGCGAGCTTCCTTCAAATTGATTTAACAAATAAGAGTCGAAAATAGTTACTTTTTTTATATAATTTTTTGATAATGTTAAAATATCATATAATTTTTTCTGTATTTTGAAACTGATATTCCCACCTAGAATAATATCAGTCCCACGCCCAGCCATATTAGTAGCGATTGTAATACTACCCTTTTTTCCAGCTTGCGCAACAATTTCAGATTCTCGTCGAACATTCTCAGGTTTAGCATTCAGAATTTGATAAGATAACTTGTATTCATTTAATAATTGAGCTAACATTTCTGACTTTTCTATGGTAGTTGTACCAATTAAAATTGGCTGACCGGTATCAGAAATTTTATTGCACTCTTGTGTAACTGCATTCCATTTTGAAAACTGATCTTTATAAATTAAGTCTGGAAAATCTTTTCGTTGATTTGGACGGGCTGTTGGAATTTTTTTAACTGATAAGTTATAAATTTTTTCAAACTCAATTTCAGCTGTTTTTCCCGTTCCAGTCATTCCAGATAGTTTTGAATAAAGTAAAAAGAAATTTTGATATGTAATAGCAGCAACTGTTTCGGTTTTTTGACGAATTGGTAATTTTTCTTTGGCCTCAATTGCTTGATGTAGTCCATCACCCCATCGACGATCAGGCATAATTCGACCAGTAAATTCGTCAACAATAATTATTCGATTATTTTGAACAATGTAATGAACATTTCTAAAATATAAAGCAGTAGCTTTAAGTGCATTAAGGATATAAGGAATCCAAGGATCTCTTGGATCATATAAATCTTGAATACTTAGAATTTTTTCGATTTGCTTACTACCTTCGGCTGTTAATATAACATTCTTATTTTTTTCCTCAATCCTATAATCAGTATTAAGTTTTAAATAGTTTATAATTTCTTCTGCTTCAATATATTTTTCAATTGGAGTTTGAATATTATCTGCTATAATTAATGGCGTTTGAGCTTCATCAATTAAAATCGAATCCACTTCATCTATAATACAATAGTTAAATGGACGTAGAACAACATCATTTAGAGTTAATGCCATATTATCACGAAGAAAATCAAACGTGACTTCGTAATTTGTTACATAGGTTATATCAGCGTTATAGTTTTCTCGCCGCACATTTATTGGCATTCCATCTTGAATTAATCCTGTATCTAATCCAAGAAATCGATAAATTTGACCCATTGAAACTTGGTCTCGATTTGCTAAATAATCATTAACTGTTACAATATGAACACCTTTCTTTGTTAATGCATTTAGAAAAGCTGGTAAAGTAGCAACAAGGGTCTTTCCTTCACCAGTTTTCATTTCAGCAATTTTTTGATCGTTTAAAACTAATCCCCCTAACAATTGAACATCAAAATGTCGTAAGCCTAATGTGCGTAAACCCGCTTCTCTTGTTAAAGCAAAGGATTCAGCAATCAATGACTCTAAATTTTGGGTTTTTTCATATTTTTTTTTTAATTTAAAGCTTTTCGTACGTAATTCACTATCGCTTAATATTTTTAGATCAGATTCTAAGGTCTTAATTTGATTCATTAAGCTCTGATATTTATTCAGAAGTGAATTTTTTCCAAACCAGTTTTTTAGCATTTTAAGATTTTTTACATAAGAATATTTATACGTTTTTTCTTTCCTTCTTTGTAATCAAATTTTACCGTTCCATCTGTTAAGGCGAATAAGGTAAAATCTTTTCCACATCCTACATTTGATCCTGGTTTAAATTTCATACCTCTTTGACGAATTAAAATACTTCCAGCACGAACTTTTTCTCCGCCAAATCGTTTGACACCTAATCGTTTTGCATTTGAATCACGTCCATTTTTCGTACTCCCAGCACCTTTTTTATGCGCCATAAATTTTACCCCCTAATTTAAATAGTCGTTAATAATAATATCTTCAATAAAGACTCGCGTTAATTCTTGCCTATGGCCTTGTTTTTTTCTCGTTTTCTTCTTTGGTCGCATTTTGTATGTAATGGTTTTTTTACCTCGTAGATGTTCAAATATTTTACCTTGAATTTTTACACTTTCCAAATATGGTTTCCCTACCAAAAGTTTACCGTCATTGTTGAACAATAAAACACGATTTAAAGTAATTTGTTTTCCTAATTCTGTTGGAATTCGTTGAAAATCATAGTATTTTCCTGGTTCCATCCAAAATTGTCTACCACTTATTTCTACAATTGCATATTTCATAATCTCAATTAATTGACTTATAATAAATATTTTTATACTATAATAACTATAGTACGGTTTAAATGTCTAGATATTTAAATTCCAATCCTCACTCTCGATATCTTTTTTTGTTTTTATCTACGCATAAAAATACGTGAATTTTTTGATTTCGGAATGATTCGAGAATTGTAAAATCAGGAATTTCGAAGATCAGTGATGTTCCCCTATTTGAAATTAAAAAAACAATACTATACTCAAAAAGTTTTCTTTAATGTTGATTCTTTAATCTTAATAATTCATTATAAAAAAATTCAAAAGCTTTTGACTTATAACATTCTGGGTTACTAATTATGGTTAACTTCCTAGTAATTTGGATATTTTCAATCTGTAAAATTTCAATTCGTTGAAGTTCAATTTCCTTTTCAATTGCAGATGAAGATACAAATGCAGCTCCCAATCCTAAACTTACAGCAGTTTTAATTCCTTCAATTGAATTCAATTGCATTATAATTTTCAATTTTTTTGTTTCAATCTTATTCTGCCTTAAAGTATTATCAATAAATTTTCTAATCGTAGAATTTGCATTTAACGCAATAAAATTTAAATGATAAAGATCTTTTTTAGGAATCTTTTTTTTGATCGCAAATGGATGAGACTTTGGAATAATTAAACTAAATTCATCTTCTACAAAATGCTCTAATATAAGATTTTTTTTAAATTCATCTGGGATTTCGCCACCTACGATAGCAAGATCGATCTCTCGGTTTATTACATTTTTCGCAATGATTCGGGTTGAGTTTACTTGAATCTTTAAATCAATTTGAGGATAATTTTGAGCGAACAAAGCTAGAACTCTTGGTAATAAATATATTCCAATTGTTTGACTCGTTCCGATTGTTAGATTCCCACGTTCACCTTTTTTTAAATCAATTAAAGCTCGACAACTTTCTTCACACAAGGCCAAAATTCGTTCAGAATACTGTAAAAAAACGGTCCCATTCTCTGTTAAGTAAATTTTATTATTTTCCCGATTTAATAATGAAATATCTAGATTTTTTTCCAACGTTTGGATTTGTTTACTTAATGACGGTTGAGAAAGGTACAGTAGGTCTGCTGCTTTTGTAAAGTTTTTTTCTGTTGCAACTGCTTTGAAAATTCGTAATTGTTGAAGTGTAAAAGGAAGCATAGTTATTTTTAATTATCTATCATTGAGATTAAAAATATTAAGAAGAATAATTACGGATGGAGAGACTCGAACTCTCAAAACAAAAGTTACTAGGGCCTAAACCTAGCGCGTTTACCAATTTCGCCACATCCGTTAAATTTGGTTATTAGAATAATATACATGCGATTCTTATAAATGTCAAGTTTTATTACTTGACATTTATAAGAATCGCATGTATATTATTCTAAAGAAAAGATAATTATAACTAATAAATCAAATCATGGCTGTACCTAAAAAACGAACATCAAAATCTAAGAAAAACGCTCGAAAAGCAAACTGGAAAAGGAAAGGATATAAAGCTGCCCAAAAATCTTTATCTTTAGCTAAGTCAATGTTACAAGGTAAAAAAACTAGTTTTGTTTATAATATATACGTTGATGAGTAATAAACCTTTACGATTAAAAATATCAAATATGTAGCAGTGGTAAGTCTAAGTAAAGTGACTTAATGCAGTGAATTAATTTTAATCTCATTTGTAAAAGTCTGATTATGAATTTTTAAACTACTATCTTCTTCAAAATACTAAGAATTGGATAGTTTTTTAAAAAATTTATATTTATAAACTATTAGAAAACTAGGAATCAATAATGTCTTTAATATTAGGCCAAGAGCCCGTCTTTATTAGCAGGAACAAGTTGACCAACACTAGTATTAGAATTCTGAGACTAATTGTAATTTCAAATTTTTTAAAACCTTAAGGATAACAATCTTTTATTTCTAACAAAGTTTTTTTCACGCAATTTCATAATCCTCTCATGTTCAAAAACGTCGCAGTCAGTTAATAAGTCTGATATTAGAGCTGAGAAACCTTCTAATTCAGTTAATTTGTCATCCTTTATCTTATCAAACAATTCTTTCAAACTATAATTTTTATCACACTCTCCTCTCTACATTCGACAGAATTCTCTATCTTTTACATTTTTTTAATTACGGATCATTTAATTTCCATCCGCTTAAAAAAGGTGTTATCCTTTTGACGTATCATTACATTTAAACCTGTCTCTCCATTGACAATTGACATAATGGAATACTTCAATCTTTTTTTATACGTACTCTTGTTGAGGGATTTTTCATATGGTCTTAAACCAATAGTATAATAGGATTTTTGGCCTATTTCGAATGGTAAAATACAAATTTATTTGGCATAATACTTTTGAAATTACTTCTATAAGTAATTAATAAAACCGATTAATTTAATTGGGTAAAAAATTAACGTTTAAATCCCTGTAAGCCGTTTGCATATAAGTTAAAATATCGGGTCGTTCTTGATACCAAAATTCGCGTATTTCATTTGGAATTGGATAACGATACCACAAGATTGGCAAATAATGAAAAACTAAAACATTTTTCATTTGTTGATTAATCAATACCTTAGTTTCTTCTCCTTCGCTTGGTAAAAAAGGCATTGTAAATACCAAATGATTTAAACTATCAGCTATGACTCCAAGTATCCCTAAGAATACACTTCCAGTAATATTTACTCCTAAGATTGCAGGAACAATACCCTGTAAAACGTCTTCTGTCCAATCAACTGCAGCAGCTAAATAACACCAAGGAACAGTATATGGATTGATTGAAATGAACCAGGCTAAGGCGATTCTCAATATTACAAGTTGAGAATAGACCATAAGACCGACAAACAAAATTTCTCGAATCGTTTCTAACACTGTCATATCTAAACAAATGTGCAATCTTACCTGAATAAATTCTGACAACCAATCAGGTAAGAAATAAATATTTTTATAATTTTCAATATAAAAATTATAAAATCCTTCGCCTTTACTTTGATAGATATATCTAGGAACTATTTCTACTTTAGGAGTTGGACCTAATATCATTTCAAACCAGGTTTCGGGTCTCTGAATTGGAGGCCAAAATGTTTTATGAGTTGGGAGATTGTTAATAAATTCTGATCTAAACTCAATTTCGTTTGAAATATCGGGTGTAACCGACATGCCTGGATTGTCTGGATATCCAAATAATTGAGCTGTTTTTTTGAAAAAATTGCTTATAATCTCATAAAAAGTATTTCGAATTGGAAGGAATTTTTCGTCTAAACTCATTAGTAATTTTAAGTAAATATCAAGTTAATTTTAATCATAAATAATACAATTAGCAATAGGTTAAGTGATAATCGATGATCTATAATTGTAATCGAAAAAAGATAATAGAAGAAGAAAATTCAAGCAATTATTTTCTTAAATTAATTTTAAAAAAAATCGGGATAGTAGGATTTGAACCTACGACACCCTGCTCCCAAAGCAGGTACTCTACCAAGCTGAGCTATATCCCGAACAGATAAAAAAGAAGAAGTAATCTATCAGTACAATACTCAATTTTTATTCATTAGACAAGTCTATCAAGTTAAAGATATTAAATGTTAGTTTGAATTTAAAATAAAAAATTTTAACCCTCGTTAATTCCAAATTAATTATAGCCGCTGAAGATATAAGTAGTTCTCCCATTCTATTCAGAGGGAAAACAACTAATGCAGTAAAGGTCTCCTTCTTTTTACCATGGTAGAGTATAGATTTTTCCTAGAAAAGGAATCCATATAACTATATTTAAAACAGTACTAGTTTCCGGAACCGCGTTGATTATGGTATTTTAGAAATAGTAAAAAATCTTTTCAATATCGTCAGAAACTTTGTAACTTTTGATTGCAAATATACAAATAAAAAACTTTTTCAAGATTTTGTAGCCATTAATTTCAAAAGGAAGGGAATTTTGTAGATTAAAACTTGAACAAAATGGATCTATACGTCATTTCAAAAAAAAAGCTAAGTAAGTTAAACAAATTAGCGAGTATGCACTATATTTAAATTCATTTTATTGAGTACCTTAGTTACTAAGAGAAATATTTTTAAATAAGTCAAAAATTCAAGGAAATTCTAAGAGAGTTTGATCCTGGCTCAGGATGAACGCTGGCGGTATGCCTTATACATGCAAGTCGTACGAGAGTTTTTAACTCAAGTGGCGGACGGGTGAGTAACACGTAAGAATTTACCTTTAGGAGGGGGATAACAACTGGAAACGGTTGCTAATACCCCATATGCTTTAGAGTGAAATGGAATTTCCGCCTAGAGAGAAGCTTGCGGCTGATTAGCTTGTTGGTGAGGTAATGGCTTACCAAGGCGACGATCAGTATCTGGTTTGAGAGGACGATCAGACACACTGGAACTGAGACACGGTCCAGACTCCTACGGGAGGCAGCAGTGGGGAATTTTCCG
>Ga0181380_1000998_pt1 | contig 12542 bp, 10 predicted proteins | sample 3SPOviralmetaG_FD_130116 | JGI IMG/M metagenome (GOLD analysis project Ga0181380, IMG submission 130116) | Marine viral communities from the oligotrophic San Pedro Time Series (SPOT) site, San Pedro Channel, CA, USA - 3 SPOT_SRF_2009-08-19 | ecosystem: Environmental > Aquatic > Marine > Strait... | reverse complement strand
TTTTTTTAATAGTTCATCTGAAATTGGAATATCAAATTTAATAAAATAATGTGATTGTATAGATTTATCTTCTGTATTTGTATCAATATTTCCTGAATTAACACCAACTCGTCGAAATGATATATCATGAATATCTTCTTTTTTAACAAAATGGAAATTAATAGGTTCAAGAGTTAGTGGTATATTTCTATGAATATCTTTTTTAATCCATATTTGAAATACGCAAGGAACGTCATATATTTTTTCATCTACTAAAAATGAATTTTCTGGTAAATCAAATTCTTGTATTAAATGGAAATTCAGAGGAAAGTGTTTTTTAAGACTGTCTTTTTTAAAACTTTTGGGTAATATAAATGATATACTTTTGCAAAATTCAGCTGATTTTTTAATGAATTTAATAGCTAATGATGATTGACGTCCAAAAGGAGGATTTCCAATTACATGTATATTATCATATTGATTTTTAATATCTCCAATATTAAGTTCCAAATAGTCTTGTTTAATAATTTCATTATTATCGGGTTCTAAATCATAGAATTGATAATTTTTTGACAAAGACTTAATATCACAAATAAAGGATCCATTGCCTGCACTGGGTTCAATACATAAATCATTAATATTAATAAAATTATTTTCACGTATTAATTCAAGACATTTATTTACAATATGTTTTGAAGTGTAATATTTATCAATGGTAATTCTTTTCAAACCAGTAGATTGTATAGACATTATAATAATAATAATAAAATTATTTTTATAATCAATTTTATATGTTTATTATTTTACTTGTAAAAATCAAAGTTCATTATGAATATAATCTCTAAAAATAAAATATGATTTAAAATGATCCATTAAAATATAAAATCCAAATGCAAAAGCAAGTGAAGAGAACATAGGTTCATAAATATTCATAATTAATATACATATAGGTAATCCTATTTGTATTTTTTTTATATTTTCCAGAGCACCATTACAATATTTACAATTTTTAGTATGAGATTGATATCGATCTAAAACATTTTCTCGTAATAGTGGAGAACTTGTTTGATTATAAATGTAAAATAGCCAAAAAGGGGAATATTTTTTAAGCCATTTATGAAACATAACAACACTATAATCACTGGAAGTAGGTGTAATATATTCTTTAACACTATTATTAAAAGAGTCTGTTTTTAACAAATGTTGTTGTTGTGAATAAAGAAGAAAAGTATCACTATCTAAGAAATTCATAGTAAGAATATGTTTTATAAAGTGTGGTATTTTATTATAAATATCTTTATAAATGGATTCTTTATGAGCTTGTTGCATAAAAATGCGCGTTTTAAGATTGTTAATAGGAACACAATAAATTTGTAAACTATCAATAAATAAATTACTAGGATAATCAGTTTGAAGTTGATAATGATTAGGATTATAAAATGTCATGGTGCCATTACGATAATTATTATTCATTAAAGTGCGATCTTCAAATGAAAATTGAATCATATTTTCATCCATTTTAATAAGAGAACTATTAACAGAACTAGCAAGTTCTCGAAAGGATTGTAATTTATGGTGAGCGAAAGGAATATGTGCTGGGTCGAAAAAGTTTTCTAATAAAACATTCATAGAATAGGGTAGTTCAACCACAATAGTATCATCACAAACATTTTTGACATTTGTTATATGATTAGGTAAATCATAATCACAATTAACATTGAGCCATAAAATATTATTGTATTTTTTTGTTTCATATGTATTTAATTTGTAACAAGAACGTAATTTTTTTGTCATTTGTGGAATGTGACTAACACATCCATTTTGCGTATATTCCCAGCCGTGATAAGAACAACAAAGATTTTTCGTTTTTTTATCAATATAACCTTCACTTAATGGAGCTTTACGATGAATACAAGAATTATCTTGGACGATGATTTCATTATTTTTTTCCCAAATAACAAGTTCTTTATCGAGAACTTGAATTGAAGAAGGTTTTTTAGTATTATAACTTTTCAAATCTAATAATGGAACCCATCCGTAAGAGTTAACTTTAACAAATAAAAAACAAAATAATACTACAATAAACATCTAACATAAATAATTAAATACTATTTATGTTATTTTTTAATCATACATAAATTTTTTCATTTTTTCACGGTATTTAACTTGTGTAATATCATATTTGTTACTCATAAATCCTAGAATATAATCATCATAAATATAATTAATAATATCAACATCTTCATCAAGAGTAATTTTCATTTGATATTCAAATAAAGGATCAAAAATAGGTGAAGTTAAAAAATTACGATATAAATCATAATGGAGAATAGATTCATTTTTTCCAATAGGGTAACAATGAGTAATAATAGTTTTAACAATATCATTTGCTTTAACACGCGTAACAGTAGCATCGGGTAAGTGAAATTCATTTTCTACAATAACAAATTTTGCACCACCGATTAATCTAGACATACTAGTGGGTCCAGATGTATAATGAAAGGTGGTTTTTCCGGCTAATAGGCTAATATCTTCATAATCAATTTTAAAAGGCACAGGAGAAAGAGTATTTCCAAAAGAATGTACGTAACTAATATGCATCATATCTAAAACATTTTCAGTAATAAGATTATTAGGTCTATAAATATGACGTGTTCCAGTAACTCTAACAAAATTGTCATCGTGAGCTTCAGGTGGAATATAAATAGTATGATTATAGGTATTACCTTTTTCAGAATTAAGGTCAAATGAAGGGCGTAAATAAATATCTTCATTGATTTCTTTAACTTCAAATTGAGGAACACCAAAACTTTGTTTTTTTGTATTGGGTATTCCGGGAATATTTTCAACTAATCCATTTTTATATTCCCAGCCATGATAAGGACATTGGACGCATCCATTATTTACTTTACCTTGTGATAAAGAAGCACCTCTGTGAATACAAATATCACTAATAGCTTTAACAGAATCAGTAGAAGAATCTTTATAAATAGCAATAGGATAATTATTAAAAATAAATCTATTAGGTCTAAAAGAACTAATTTCATTTTTATTTGCTAATTTCCAAAAAAGAGGTATATTATTTTCATATTTTTTAGAGCTAGGTTTTGTATTTATTTTAATTGTATCAACATTTATAAAAAATATTAAAAATAAAAATAATTGTAACATACTAATAATGTATATATATATTTAACTTATTTATATTCTTGAAGATTTAATGAGTTAATAATATTTGAGGGAAATATATTACGTGATTCTTGATTACATAAATCAAAAGATGTAGAGAGCATAGAAAAGTCAGTGAGTTGAGCAAAATATTCATCAACTGGTATGATATTAGATATAGGTTTAAGATTTAATAATTTCAAAGCACCTTTATGTGTTAATATATATGCATGTGCGTTATTAGATTGTGTATAATAATTTAAAAAATCATTAAATTTTTCTGGTATTGATTTATTTATTTTAATAGAACCCAAAAAAATGATATCAAAATTTGAAATATCAATTTCAGATAAAATTCTATTTATATAGTGATTAAAGGTTTTATTGAAAACAACGTCATCTTCTAAGATTAGCATATTTGTAAGATTGTTTTCAATTATTTTATTCCAAAGTGAATAATGAGATAAAAAACATCCAATTTCTCCAACATTAATTGTATAATTATCAGCAATTTTAAAATGATGATTATGTAAATCAGTTAAACCATTAATAGCATTAAAAAAATTAACATTAATAATGCCACTACACCGTAATTTATATTTGAGTTTATTACGTCTTAAAATATCTTTATGAAGTGAAATAATATAGGTGGGTATATAAATATCTGTGATTTTATGAAAAGGAAATAATGTATCATAATTTACATTTTTATATGTAATACAAGTTTGTTTTTTAATAAGAAATAAATATAAATAATTTATATAATTTTTATTTTCCATAGGTCCATTTCCATGAACTAATATGGGTTGTGTATTATAAATATTATTTGTAACAATATCATCGAATAAATTTATATCTAAAATAGAGTTATTAGTAGTTTGAAACAGTTGACAAAAATAGTCAATTTGAATTTTATTTTTATTTAATAGAAATAATGTGGTATAATATAATTGATCGTCATCATTATTTTTAATTTCAATATTATTAATAAGATTATAAATATTAAATGCGGAACCAATAAATGAACCAGAATTGAGATATTTATAAATAAGATTTTGATTTGGATATTTTGTAGATAATGACGATTCAGGCCAACAAGATTTTTCTCCAGAAAATAAAATTTTATTATAACATTTGTATTTATGAATTGAATCAAAATATTGTGACATAATAGAATAATAATCTTTTGTAAACAAAATATCATATGCATCAGTAAATAATAGAATAGTAGATTGCAATTCTTGATAAGACCAAGAAGATAATTCATTTTTAAGCAAGTTGATTTTATGTCCTCCACCATAATTTTTCATATTACCACCTTCCCACGTACAATCAAGTCCTAAAATTTTATACTGAATATTATATTTATTAAGAGATTCAAGAAATATTTTATATCCGTAATTATTGCAATCAGTAGCAACAGAAATTACTTTTAAATGAAGTGGAGCATTGATATTAAAAGTAGGAGTTTCAATATTTTTAACAAATATATAACTGTATTTAAAATCATTTATATATTCCAAAAAAGGTTCAAATAAATGAAATTTATCAAATTTATTATCATTTTCACTCATATAACTTGGTAAATTTGAAATAGAAACATAGTCTACTTTTTCAGGTAACATAAAAAATTTTTTATTTTTAAGTAAAACTTTATCAAAACTATAGAAATTATCAGTTCTGATACAATTACTATCAGGAATATACATTGGAGAATTTAAATTATAGTTATAAAATACATTTATCGCGCATAATATACGTTTATCATTTTTAAATTCTTTATTAATAGGAAAGTTTCCATGATAATATGCACCACCATTAAAAACAAGTTGATGTAGTTTTTTTGGAAAAATAAAAGAAATAAGAGGTTGAGATGGATAAGATAATATATGTTCTCCATTATAATTAGATAGTTCTATATTTTTCTCAGTATTATCTGTTTCTATATTGGTTATTATTGTAGGATTATCTGAATCTGTAAAATATGATAATATTGTTAACTCAGTTTTTTTTTTATAATTATCATTATTTGTTTCATCACCATCAAAATGAAAATTATAACAATAATTATCAGATGTTTTAAACCAAAATTCAATTTTATAATTATCATTTAGACTATCAATAACAGAGTTACTAATAACAGAATCTCTAATGAATTTTTCAAGTGGTGTTTGTATATTATTATTATTAAGTAAATGAAAAGTAGATTCATATTGTTTATTATTTATAATATATTCAATTTCATTTATAATAAGTTTTACAGTTTCATTATTTAAATTTAATTTGTATTCAGTAAAATTCATATAGACTATTATATATTATTTTTATTATATAATTTCTATAAAAAATATTAATACATAACGAATACCATTGATAATAGGTGATACTTCATGATAATGATTTTTATTATGAATAATAAGTTGTCCTTTTTCTTGCAATACAGTAAAACCATCATCATAAATGACATCACATCCGTTAAAATTGTCATTTAATAAAATACTGGCTGTAAATGTGGAAATATCATTATGTTTATCTAATGATTTTTGATTAGTTTCATCATATTTTACTATAAATAAATCCAATATATTTATTTTTTCAAGTGTAACTTTATATGAATTTTCAATGACAGATTTAATTTCTGATATAACAACACTAGTACAAAAAGAAAATACAGAATTAATTTTTTCAATTTCTATATCCGTAGTTGGATAAAATTCATGTCGTTCAGTAGACCAACCTTCCGCTTGAGCGTATTTTTCTGTTTCAAAAATAATCCAATCACAAATAATATCATTAAAAAAGTTACTTTTAATTAAACGTTGATTAAATTTTTTTTGTTTTAATAAATCATCATCTGGTGATTGTGTATTTTCAACAATATTTGAATCATTATCAAAAGAAGGAATAATATGAAAAAAATTATGACTATCTATGTTTTTAATTATATAATCTTTAAAAATATTTAATTGAAAAGAGGGTTTATTAATATATGCATCATAAATAATTTCAGAATTGAATAATTTTGCAGGACATTCAATATCTTTACAATTTGATAATTTATTAAGATTAAAAACATTATAAGAATATAAATCTGGATCTGAAAGTAAAATATTAAAATCGATTTGTTTTGAATTTAATCTGTATAATAATAAATTAAGATCGAATACAGGTATTAATTTTGGTTTTTCTTTTGTAATTTTAATTACAAGAAGCGATCTATCATTATTTTTACAGTTATCAATAGAAAAATTTTCCTGATTAATACAAAACATATCAAATTTTCCATGTAAAGTTTTATTATTGAAAGTAATAATTCTACCTTTTTTCGGAAAAGAAAGAAAAAAATCATTAAGTTTATATTTATCATCACCATTTTGCATTAACATTAAGAATGTAGGAGATACATAGTTATCATGAAGATATAGAATTGATGTAATAGTGTCTTTATCATTTTCCGATGTATCAAAATGTAAATCAGAACAACAATCAGAAATATTTTTAAACCAAAAAGTAATGAAATGTTTATTTATATCTATATTTTCATTCCAAAGTTCGTTAATATTATGTTTGGCAATATCAAATATAGCTTTTTGTAAATAATCATATTGTTCTTGAGGATATATATCTAAGTATTTCTTAGGATTAAATAAAAATTCTTCTTTAATTTGGAACATCGAAGAACAAATAAAAAAGAAGTCAATAATTTTATTATTATCAATAATATTTAAAAAGCTACTTGTATCAATGTGATATTCAATAGGAATCATATTATATAAATAAAATTATATTTAAATATTTTTAAAATATAGAATTTTGAATCATAAAATATATATTATGATTATTGTAATTGATAATTTCTTTGATAATGATACATTAGAAAGAATAAAATATGAAATGCAAGGAGTAGGATGGAAATGGAACCATAATAGTGTAAATGGAAAGACAGAATATGATTGGTTAGTGAAAAATTTGAATAATATTTCATATTTTACAGACGAAGTAAAGAATAAAATAGAATTGAAAATGGATATATATTTTAATCATATATATGATAGTAAAAAAGAAAAATATGAAAAAAAACAATATATTTTAGAAAGAGTATATGCGAATGGTATGATGTATGGTTCTGTGTCAGATTATCATATTGACAATGATGATGAAAATGCATATACATTTATATATTATACTCATAATTGTTTTAAAAATAATGTAGATACTATGGGAGGATATTTTTATTATAAATATAATAATGAAATAAAATGTATAGAGCCATTGCAAAATAGAGGTATATTTTTTAAAGGAAATATATATCATAAAGGTTCTTCTTTTGAAAGAAATGCAAATGTTTTACGTGAATGTGTTACATGGAAAATGATATTGAATAATATGAATTAAAAATAATATAACGAATAAATATATGTTTCTTGTAAATGATATTCATAATTTTAATACTAATATGATAGTAGCTTATAATATTTATAAAAACCCACAATTTATAAGAAATTATGGAATAAGTAGATATAAATATGGAGCAAAAACAACATATGGTGTTCGAACAATAGGTTATTATAATAAAAAAATGTATAATTTTATCGAACATTTATTAACAATGTTAAATAGAACAATTGAAACATATGATACATTTTTTTTATTTATTAATAAAAATCATGAACAATATATTCATAAAGATTGTGATGATAATGAAAATAAATATGCAATAGTGGTTTATATGAATGAATGTAATGATGTAATTACTGGTACAGAATTAATGGATAATGATTATTATTGTGATACTGTATTATCAAGAAGAAATACGTTAAAAATTTCGAATGTATTTATAGAGTCAGAATTTAATAAATTAATTGCATATGATGGAAGTGTATGGCATAAAATAAAAAGTGGTTTTGGAAATAATTATAAAAATTGTAGATTATCACAAACATTTTTTGTTAATTTCAAAACTGAAAATACTTTTAAAATTGAATCGGAAAATAATTTAGATATTAAGGTAATTGTATTTGATAATTATTATGTTAATTGTGAAGATATAAATTTTAAATTACAAATTAGTAATGAAAATATTGTAAATAATAAAATAAATAATGAAAAAGATAAATTTGAGAAAATATTGAATAAAAAAATAGTGAATATAGAGTCAAAATATTGCATATTAGATAAGTCATTTATTTCGGAAAAAAATGAAAGTATTTATTATGCATTTGTTTTTATAAGTAATGCGATAAATTATAAAAACGGTATACAGTATAAAGATTGTAAAGATTTTATTAGTTTAAAACAAAATAGAATAATAATATGTAGTGGAAAATATGAATTTGATATTATTATAAATAATAAAATATTGATAGAAATAATAAAAATATTTATATAAAAATATAAATAATAATTATATAATGAGTTATTTTTATAAAGGAGAAAATATTGAAAATATATTTAATTCAAAAACAGGAACAATGAATAAAAGTATCGAAGGATATAATGCACCAACATTTACAACAACAGATAACGATAATAAAACATATAAATCATCAGAATTAATAATTCCTTTTGATAAAAATAGTAATAAAATATTTGATAAAAATTATGAATCCAAAAAGGAAGTATATAGTTCAAGTATTAGTAATGTAAATGTTCCAAATTGGGCTAATGGAATAAAAATTAAGGTAATAGGTTCAATAGGTGATACAGGCGATGGTGGTGACGGTGGTGATACTGGTAGTGGTGGTGGAGGTGGCAATAGTGGGGGAGGTGGTGACTCATTAGAGAATCATTGGTGTCAATATAATTGGAGAGGAAGAGGACAAAACAAAACTCAAAATCGGTCAGTTACTGGAGGTGCAGGAGGTTATGGCGGTGGAGGAGGTTCAGGAGGTGCAGGAGGTTCAGGAGGTGCAGGAGGTTCAGGAGGTTCAGGAGGTGCAGGAGGATTACTTTTATTTGAAGATGTATTTACATTTGTAAATAATAATGATATAAAATTTGATTTTAATATTAATACTGATAATACAGGTTTTGATTTAAATAATAATAATGATAATTTACTTACACTAAGTTTACCAAAAGGTTCAAAGGGTGCAAAAGGGGCAAAGGGTGCAAAAGGTAAAACTGGTGCAAAGGGAGGAACAGGTGCAAAAGGTTATCCAGGAAACAACTGTTATTTTGGTAAGGCCCCAGCAAAGGGTTCAAGGGGATCAACGGGTGCAAAGGGTCACACTGGTGCAAAGGGTCAAACTGGTGCAAAGGGTGCAACAGGTGCAAAGGGTAGTGTAATTTCTTATTCTTTAAATGGTTATAAAGAAACAAGTAAGTTTACAAGTGGTTTAAATAATTCTTCATCAGAAGATGGTTCTAGTTTAGAAATATATTATTTTACAACAGATGAATCTTTATAAAATTTAAATAATATAGAATACTAATATATTCTATATTATGAATATAAGTTACTTAGCAGATTCATATAGTTTTTTTAATCAAAGACATATAATATCAAAATTTTATAATGATATGATATGTTCATGGATATTACAATATAAATCATTAGACTTTTTATATTTTTCTATAACAAAATTTATAGAAAAAATTAAATGTATATTTAATTTATCTGATTTTACAGTGACAGAAATGAAAATTTCATTTAATGATAAAAGCAATATATACATAAATGAAAATGAGGATATGTATAAAGGATTTACTATAATAATTTGTCTGATTGAAAATATTGATGTATTTTTTGAAGATACCTACAATATATCTATAGGAAATGGAGATGCTATTATTTTTTACAATGATATCCGCTACAGTATTATAAGTGAAATATATAAAGAAAATATTATAGTAATAAATTTATATGGAAATGGAAAATTTTATGATGATTTAGATGAATGGTGGATTTTAGATAAAAAATATGAAAAAAAATTAATGAACTAGTCAGTAAGTACATTACCATTTTCAGATAAATTATCCAGTAACCAAAATGTAATGGTATATCTATAATTAAATAATGGTTTTTCCACTTTATGAAGATGAGTCCAATATGGTGGAAATATAAGTACATCGCCTTTATTCAATTTTTTTTTTAAATTATATTGAGGAAACTCAAAAAATCCATTTCCATAGTCATCATTTAGTGCTATAATGCAGCTAAATAATCTTAATTCTTTAAAATCAACTATACCATCATAATGTAATCTTGTTTCATGTGTTATTTTTCTAGCTAATATATCACTATATTTTGGTGGTTCATCAAAAATATAATCATGAATTTTATACAATATATTAATTATCAATTTTATATATATATTAACAATTATATTTTCAATATTATTGCTATGTTTTATTAATTCTATTTCAAAGCCTTTTACATTATTTCCTACACAATAATCAATAGGATAAAGATTACATGAATCAATGCACTTTATACATTCATCGCAAAAGCTTAAGTCAATAAAGTTTTTAAAAATATGAATATTTTTGTCATATTTTTCAATGTTAAATTTTCCAATAGTAATATGTTCCATTATAAGAATATATGTTATTTTATTATATATTTTAAATACAAATAATATATATTTTACACAATTTTATTTTCTTTTTAGTCAGTATAATTGATTTTAATTGTATCACATTTAAAATTTTTTTTACATGCACGTTGATGAGCTGCCAAAGATTTATTATTCAATGCTGAGAACTTATTGCAAATATTACAAATAATTTCAACATTTTCATTATTTAAAATAGAACCACAATTTTGAGTTATAATTTTTGATAAACAAGGAAATTTCATGGCTTCTATTTGAGAAATTGAATTTTTATGAGATTCTTTGAGAACTTCTATTAATTTTAATTTTTGTTGTATAAAATTAGCATATTCTTTATTAATTTCTTGAAGGTTCTCATCACTTATAGAAAATTCGTCATTTTGTTCTTCGTTAATCATTACTAGTTTTTCATTTAGATTATCAATAATATCAACAATCATTTTTATCACTGTAGGTTCATATTTAACATTATGAATATAAATAACAATATTTTTACCAATTGTATCAATCTGAAAATTTTGTTTGGATGTTATTCCACTATGTTGTGAAAGAAATATACCATGAGTCTTTTGTGTTTCAATATCCCGAATAAATTTTTTAACTTCATCAAGAGTAACATTGCGATCATAATCTTTTGTTTCAAATAAAATAGTTTCCTTATCAACTCGACTAAGTTTAAAATCACAAGATGCTTTTGTAGAAGTAGTATTAAGAACTTCTGCACTAGGAAATATCTGATTTAATACAGTTTCAAGTTGGATTTCACCAAGTTGTCCTTTGTAACTTGAATTTTTATATTTATTAAAAAAATCTGTCAAATTATTCATTAAACTTTCAGGTAATTGAGAATTTTTTACATAAGAAATTTCTTTGTATAATCTTTCTTCAGAAGCATTGACAATAGTGCAAAAAGGTTGAATAAGTTGATTGTATTTACTCTCAAAATTATTTAAAAAATTATTCAATTGTTCTTCTTTATTAATGGATTGTAGAATTTTTTCAGAATCTTCAGAAATAGTTTTTTGAAAATTAGAAATATTTTCTCTAAAAAAATTAAATTGGGTTTCATTAGACTTTGGGAGAACATCATTTAATAAAATAGTAGTTTTATCCAATAAATGAGTAGTATTTTGTTGAATTAAATTGCCAAGTTTCTCATTATTTTGAGAAAGATTATTATATAAAATATTTTTGTATTCTTCAATAGTATCTTTTTTATTTTCTTGCAATTTAATGTAAAATGAGTTATTAATATTATTGATGTTCTCCCTAATATCAGAAATTTCAGATAAAATTTGAGAATTTATTGTAGAATTGATACTTGAATTTAATCCTGACTTAATTTGCTGTAAAATATCTATAAAAATTAAATTCATGGTTTGAAAATCTAAAGATTCATTAGCGTCATAAAAATCCATAATTTTTTTGTTTGTTATTTTATATTTAGACATTTATATATTTTGTTATAATATCTTTATATATATAATTTGTAAATTACAATTGTAGTAATATTAATACAGTTGTAAAATTGTAAATAATATTGTATTAATGTTGTAATTACAAAAAATACAACTGTAAATTTTGTAATACAATTGTAAAATACAAAAAAAAATTCGAAAAAAAAATTTCAAAAAAATATAGACAAAAATAAATAATAAAAAATGTTATGAAAAATGCTTTGGAAAAAAAATTTATCATATTTTAATTTGACTCGATAAAATATGGTAAGGATAAAAAATCTTTACTGGAAATCTTTACTGCATATATGGTAACAAAAATGTCACTGATATATAGGTTTTGACTGCATAGCTAAGATTTTAATGCGTAAATTTAGGGAAA
>Ga0181380_1000997_pt1 | contig 12552 bp, 3 predicted proteins | sample 3SPOviralmetaG_FD_130116 | JGI IMG/M metagenome (GOLD analysis project Ga0181380, IMG submission 130116) | Marine viral communities from the oligotrophic San Pedro Time Series (SPOT) site, San Pedro Channel, CA, USA - 3 SPOT_SRF_2009-08-19 | ecosystem: Environmental > Aquatic > Marine > Strait... | reverse complement strand
CCAGAAACAAGACTATTAGAAACTCTATCGTAAAACTTACCTGCTTGAGCGGAAACATAATCAATAACTAGTGTTCCATCTTTAACAATACTAAAACTTTGGATGTCACAATCAGCATTAGCTGTTCCAACATTATTACTAAATATACGCAAGTCAGCAGTTTGACTTACACCAGTTAAATCAATTTGTGTTGATACACCATTCAATGTAGCGGAAGTAGAAGTAATTTCAAGGTCTACAAATTTATTTTGTATACATGCTACTGTTTCTAAATCGTGTCCACCATTTGGTGTAACAAGCCTCATTTGAGTGTTGTTTTGATAAAACAAAAATCTTTGAGACGCAGTTGCGTTGTAAATCCCAAATAAATAATTTTGGTTGTCGCCCCGCCATAAAAACCTTGCTTTTAAAACAATGTTAGCTGAGTCAATTCTAACGCCTGTGTCTACCGAACCATCATTAACAGGACTGCTTACGGCAGGCGTAAATCCATACTGGTGATTCCAAGACTCAATGCCGTCTGCTGTAGTCCAAGTAGAATTTACAACAACTCCGTGATTACCATTACCACTTACATCGTATGCCTTAGTTCCTGAACCTTCTTGTAATGGAATATAAGCCTCAACAACTCCGTTATGAGTAAGCTTCCAGTTAGCTATTTTAGCTGTACCTGATGTGGCGGTAGGTCTACCTATACTACTAAAAGTATTACTTTCAACATTGTTTACCCAGTTGTAGGTATTTTTTAATACACCATCAACATATATAGCAACACTAGTTCCGCTCCATACAGTTTTTATTCTATATGTTACATTTAAGGATAAGCTAACATCAGCGGATATATCAAATTCACGGAATTGAGTGCTACCTATTCTACCTTCAATAAATAAATTATTACCATCATCTCCATTAATACGAAGCCAACGTGATTGATCAGCATTAGATATAAAAGATACGCCACTAAATTCACTACCAAAGTCACTCCAATTTACATCAAACTCAAGTTCCCAAGCATTAGAAGTTGTTATAACATTTGTTAAGGAAACATAATCAGCATCACCTCCCTCAGTATATTGAAGGCAGTTGACATCAGTAAGCGTGGCATCCGCACCTTGAGGATTAGCTAGCGTTTCGCCATCTGCTGTAGGAGTTGTAAGCCAAGACGTAATTTTGGCAAAGGAAGAAGGTAACAACGCACCCGCTCTTGTAGCAAGTTGTCCTAGATTCAGCCATAAAGACATATTATACCTCTTGGATGTCTAATGCTCTAATATTTACTGTACCACTTGTTTCGATATACTGTCCTGCTTTAAGTACAAATGGACGAGTAACACCGTAAGGTGGGATACAAGCATTTCCATTAGCAGCAGATGGGTTAGTAATATCGTTTGTTGCTTTGATTGCAAACCATACAACTGAACCGCTGTAGTCTTGAATCTCTACAATCCGATCAGCGTTTGCGTCAAACTGTAACCCTGTATTAGCGACAGTGACCTTAGCGTCAACAGTGCTTAAACCGCCAACCTGTATTGTTGATCCCTTACCGCCAAATTGTTGCGCTTTAATTGCCATTTCTTTTCTCCTGTATTAGTTATAATTAACTATATAATTTAGTATTAATTGTCAAGTTTAAACTCTTAATAAGTAACTCTTCTTCGTTTTTTCGTTGATTTCTTCTTTTTAGGCTTTCTTGTTTGCACTCCCAATCCAACAAACTCTCCTGAAAACTCAGTAGCAATCTCTTGGAATGAATGCTCTTCTTGTATTCCTTGATATAAATTAACCAATGATATTGGAAATGCTTTTTCTACTATAGTTGTTAGAGGTGATACGTCCTGCCTGGTTACATATCGCTTACCAGTAAACAACTCAATGGTAGTTCCTATCCATGGTGATGCTTTGTATTTAAAGAATGTGTTAAGAACTTGAGTAGATAAATCAACTTTTACTTCCTCACCAGAGATTCTTTTAATTGCAGAATCACCAAACTTAGATAGTAAACGCATCATAGGCCCCATACCTGCAAAGAAGTCTAATCTTGTTCTGCCTATTTTAATTAATCCAAAGTCAGATTCTTCTGGGTCATCTCCGATCTCTGCACCTGCTAACACCGCAAGAGTTCCTACAATAGCCCATGTGGTTAACGCTGCGCCCCACTGTCTAGCAATCTCTTCTGCAACAATACGTTCTTCACCTTTTAAAAATCCTTTACTTATTTTAGCCCCACCTTCTAAGCCAACCATCAGTCGTGACATTGCAAATCGAGGCGAGAAGAAAAACGCTGATAGTGCTGTAGATGCTCCTTCTAATGCATATAAATCACCACGACCAGACGCTGTGTTAATGTAGTGAGCCATAGACTTTAACTCTAACTCAGTAGCATTAGGGTTAGCTTCTACAAATGCATCGAATGATGCGGCTCTCATAACATTAAGCATTATAACCATGTGACGCTCTGATGCACCCATTACAGCAGAAATAGGTCTACCAACACCAGGTATCTTATACACCTGTTCTAGTGCCGCAGAACTAAATGCTTCTTCTGAAGTTAACAGCCCTGTATCAAGAGAAGAGAAAAATAACCCTGCTCCTTGTCGTATAAGACTCATTTCATCATTATCAAGAATAGTCATTACTTGCGATGCAAACTGAGGGTCAAACATAGCTTTTGCAGATGTTCTAACGGCTTTAGCAAATTTTACAGGATGACGAACTCCTAATAAGAAAGCCTGTCTAAATACAGCAGACATATCAGCAGTAGCCATAAATGCACGTGGTAGTGATATATAATCAGCAACACGCTCTAACGTAGTCTTAGGCTTTAAATCGTTGATAGCTCTACGAATCAATCGTTCGTTTTCTCTTTGCACAATAAGCAAATCTTTTAACTCTGGATCAAGTATCTCTTTCTTTTCTTTAGGAGTTAAGTACGTTGCAAAGTCTTTCTCCCGCACGATACGCTCTTGCTCTTCAATCTTTGCTAAGACATTTGCTTTACGTTTTTCCTCAAACTTAACTTGCTGCATTTGCTGATACCACTCTTGCTGACGTATCTGTTCCTGCAACTCATTAATTACTTCAGTGTACTCGGTTTCAGTTTTTATTTGAGGTGCATCTTTTTCAGGCAATCGGCCAGTTTCAAGTATCTCAGTTAACTCTGCAATTCGATCTTGTTGCTTTAGAAGTCTTTGTTTTTCTTTAATGCTAACTTGTACATCGTTAAGTTTAGCTTGTTGCTTAGGTGCTACATTAGCTCGATACCAACCCGCAACCTGGCCAGTTAACTCATCCAGTCTAGCTTTTTGCTCTGCTTCTAGTCGTGCCTTACGAGCCTCGTCAGCCTTAATACGTCTAGTTTCTTTTATCTGAGCTTCAAGTAATGCTATCTCTGCACGATACTCTTCTAGTCGTTGTGACTGAGGATTACGCTTTGTTCTAGCAAACTTAGGTGGCTCACCATAATCAATAATAGTACGAAGTAAAATCAACTTATCCTGCGCCCGGAGTTCAGCACGTTTAGTAAATAGACGGTCTGCCATATCACTTATGCGCTCTGATTGTTTCTTACTAGGCTTTCTAACTGGTCGGTATAAACCTTCTATCATTAACTCAATATTGTTAATCTCTGCTAACATACGAGCCGCAGCAGCATCTTCTCTTGCGCTTTCTCTTGATGCTTTCTTTAACTCTTCTAGTTTAGCTCTTAACGCTTGTACCTCAACAGACTTAGGAGCTTGTACACGCTCTGGGTCAAACAGGTTATCCATTGCGTTGTTGATTTGTACGATAAGATCAGACTGTAAAGTTAAAGCCTTGAGTGTCTTACGAGCTTCAGTTTCTGTTTTAGGAATACGCTGTACTCGACCCGATATAGCACCATATATATCGTACTCTAATGTATCTGGTAACACGCCTTTAATTTCATTTACAACAGAATCAAGATCATTGTAACCTTCGTATACTAACACTTTAGCCATTTCACGAATGTCGATTGCTAGAGATGGTGATATATTAAACAACTGGCTTTTGCCAAATCCCTCAATATTGTAACCTTTATTTTTAAGACGCTTAATTAACTTGTCTTTTTGGTTTAATGATTTTTTAGCAGCCTTAGTCCCTCGGTCTGATTGGGCTTTCTTAATAAACAAGTTACCTGCTTTTATATCTGTGTCACGAACAGTTGTGTATTGCTTGTTTTGATATTCAATAATTTTAGCTTGAGTTTTTTCCCACTTAGCTTGTACGTCTGCCAGGTTCTTTTGTTCTTCTGGAGTTAAGTCTCCTGAGTTGCCTAAACGACTCTTAGCAGCAGAAGCTCGTCTTATTACGCTTGCTAGTGAGTAATCGTTGTTAAGTGCAATCCGTCTAGCATTTAAAGCACGACCTGTAGCAGAACCAGACTTAGCATCTGCTTTTACTAACAAACTCATTTCAGCTAACTTGTCCTCATACTTGCGAGATAAGTCAACCGATGTATTTCCGTATTGTGCGTTTTCCATTGCGTCACGAAGCTCTTCAATCTCATTACGCAACTGTGTAACACGATAAACAAACATAGCGTGTTGTTGGTCGTTTAAGATTAAATCTTCTTCAAGTGCTTGTAGAGCTAAGTTTTTAACATCGATTGGATTGCAGTCTTTAGCAGCGTTAGCTATTAATGTGGCGAACCGCTTACCTCTAGGGCTAGATAAAACTTCCCCCATATTCATTAATAATATTTTTATTTCTTTTTTAGTTAGCTTGGTAGTGCCTTCGATTCTTTCATCATCAAACAACTGATCTTCATCAACAAACTCATCATAAAATTCATCTGGATCATCTAAATCAGCAGATACCTCATCATCATCAAAATCTTCTGGTTCCTCTAATATTTCACGCTCTCTCTCAAGTTGTTTACGCTCGGCTTCTTCTCTTTCCTGCCTGGCCAACTCTATTTGACGCTCTAAGAAATCATCTGCTAACTGCGCTTTACCAATCATAGGAGCGATAAATTCTCTAGTAATAACGCCTTGTATTCCGTTGCCAAGCATTGCTCGATTAAGTTGCACGTTATCAGACATAGTAGCGTCTGTAGGTAAATTCATATATGCTAAGTACATTTCGGTAGTACCACGTTTAACAAGGAATCCCATATTCTCATATGCGTCTTTTACTTGCTTAACAGTAGCTCCGTAGTATTTAGCGGTATACTTTAATCCTTTTTCTTTTACCATTTTACGAACAGGAAGTGCAATACGCATAACAGCAGCTGATCCATACAAAGAACCATCTTCTAACTTTTTCTTTTCTTTTATTCCTGCTTTTCGTTTCTTTTCATCATAAACAAAGTTAGCTGTTAATGCATGACCTGCTCCACCTTGCGGTTTAAAGAAGCCATCACCACCCGGTGCAATGTATGCTACGTTAGGGTCAAATGTGTGATCATATATTCTTCCTAGAAGATCTTGTACAATCTTCATGTTTATACCGCTTCTGCCCTCAAACTGTATTGTTTCATCTACAGGTGCTTCAGGTATAAATTTAGCTATAGCCGGGAACCAGTCTCCATCCCTATGTTCTTTAGGCATATCTGGCAATGGTGTTTTTGACGCTCTGACGATTAATCGTGTACGCATTGAGTTACCACCATAGTTCTGTGCATCTGGTGTTGACTCTTCAATGTAGTAACCCGCTTTACCTAGAGCTTTACGAATAACAGCATATTGAGCTGAGTCTTGATATGCAGGTGCATTCTCAATGGTTATGTTATCTGGCTGCACCTCTGCAATAATCTTAGCTAGTTTTCGAGCAATCTTCATCTCTAGCTTAAAATCTTCTTCGGTTACTTTACCTTTTTCTCTAGCGTAACTAAAGGCCTGGCAAGGTGGTGACATGTGTATAAACTGCACACCTTTATCAACCAGTTCTTGTACTTTTAGTTTTAAAATATCTGTAGGTATTTCAGCAGTGCCATGAGTAAGATTGTATGTATCAACAATACCCTGTTCAATTTCAGCAGTAGATACAACTTCAAATCCCATTGCATCTAAAAGGGCTAACTCTACTGTACCCAACCCAGAGAAGAATGTAGCAATCTTAATCTTTTTCTTAGGAGTGTCTTCTTCTGCTAACTGAAACTTTCCATCATCACGAAGAATACCTAATGCTTCTTTATGTGATTCTTTTTGCAAACGGAATTTAGGATGATCTAGTGTTACTATTTCCGGGTTCTTAGCAAATACTAATCCACCGATCTGCACAACTTCGTTTGCACTAAGCACAGGCATGCCAACCTTATCGCCCTCTCTAATATAAAAGAACGAGCGTCTGAAGGGGTTAAATCCAATCTGAATCCAGTTAGGATCATTCATTACTTGTAGACCTAAGTTATAGTTTTCTTGGTCTGTAGCCTCTATGTACTCACCTCGCATTGTAGATATTGAGTCTTTATTTTTTATACCTATAGCAATTTTAGCTGATGTTATTGCCGGTGATACCATTTCAACATTTTTAGCTCTAGCCGTTGCTTGATAAGATATAGGTTTAAAATCTTTTGCGTTATGAATTGTTACTACATATTTACCTACACGATTGCCTTGCTTGTCTTTTTTTGTGTAAGCAGGAATATCTAATCGTAATTTTACTATTTCACCTTCTTTTGGTCGTTTGTTTACTTTAGGTCTTTTAGGTTCGTCTAGAACATCTTTCATCTGCTTGGCAGTTGGTAGTTCTGGCAGTATATCAAATCTACGAATAGGATCAAACTTTTGTTGTATCTCTACAAACTGCTCGTATGTAATCTCACCTGCAAAGTAACGCTTGATAGCTTCTACCACCTGAGGTATGCGATCAAAGTTAAGCATATAATCTGACGACAACTGAGCCTTGCCTTGAGTATGTACAGTAAATGGCTTGGAAATTCCTGCGGTTGGAGGATACAACTTACTTTTAGATATACCTGTAATTTGCTTTCCAGTATTAGGATTAATAACCGCTGTGTCCCACATATAACGATCTTTTAACATGTGTATAACAGGCTTGTTACCGTCCTCAGATGCTACAGCAAACGGATAAGATTCATGTTCGTATGTTTCTACTAATTTTAATGGGCCCTTTATTTCAAGTACAGCATACAACTCACCACCACTACTTCTTTGCATGGTAGGTTCGCCTCCAACTGCATTCTTTAACACAGGTTCTGCAAGCATTTCAGCAATATGACGCAAGCCTAATGTACCAAGATCGCCCTTTTGTCTTTCAGCTATTTGATCTGCTGTTGCTTCTTTCTTAGTTTGACCTTCTTTAATGTCAGCAAGAGGTCTGTCGTAAATCTTGATACTCTTATAAAAAGCTAATAGTTGTTTGTTAAACTCTGGTTTACTTTGAGCTAACTTACCTACTTCACGAATAACTTCCCTAGTAAATTCTGCTCTTGCGTCAAAAGAACTATTAAGTGCGCCAAACTTTCTTCGTAGTGTCTTTAACCCAGATGTGTTTAAGTCAAGATGCCTAGATGCTTTTTTAGCTATTTTGTTCAACTCTGTTAGTGTAAAATCATATTGAGAATCTTGAGCTAGGCTGCGGAATAAATCTAGCACAGCGTTTGCACCTTTTGTTGACCCAAACTCTTTTCCTCTAGGCGCAGATGTTAGCCCCATAAGAATAGTACCGCCATTTGCTTTCGCTACTTCGTTTAGTGTATTAACCATTTGAGATGCACCACTTTTTGTACTAGCCCAAAAGTAACCTTGATCGTTAAATTTAAGAGGGTAGAACACACCTCCTGCACCTCTAACTAACACTTGACCATTACGCTCGATGCTACCAGAGAAAAATGCGTCTGGTTGATGCAACATAATCGTCATGCCGTTAAAGTTTCTTATGCTTCTGTCTCTTGTAATAAACCCTTTTGCCTCAAGTTCATCCCACTGCTGACTATCCATGTCGTAAAAGTAAAATAAGTTACTTACTTCATCGTAGTAGCTTAATTGAAACTTATCTGCTCTAAATTGCGTCTCACCTTGAGATTCGTAACCTTCTGGCATTTCGGCTGCCATTTCGTTCAATAGGGCTAAATCGTCCTCCAGGATGCGTTCTCCCGCAGTTGTCTTATAAGCTAACACTCTAAGCATCTCGATGGCTCTTCCTTCATCAGAGAAGGATACAACGCCCTTAAAGATGGTTGCTAGAAAGTCTTGTATCTGTGAGCGCAAAGTAGGCTTTAATGCGTCGTAATTATTAAGAAGTATACTGGCAAGTTGAGCTATACCTTCTTCGTCTAATTCTTTAAGAACTCGCTCTGATGATGCAGCATCTCCTTCTTCAAGTAATCTAGCTGATAAATTAATGTACCTTTGTTGAAATGCTACAATCTCTGCTCTTGTTTTTGCACTCAAAGAATGTTTAAGCATTTGATTTAAGATTCGATCTGCCGCAATTCTTATGTTTTCAGTGTTCTTAAATTTTTGATGAAACACAGCGTGTACGACTTCGTGTGCTACAGTTCCTTGCGTTGCAGAGTCACCATTAAGAAAAATAGTATTCTTCATGTCATAGTAACCATTACCCACTGCACCAGTGCGTCTTATAAAGTCACGAGTGTTGTCTATTAAAACTACTTTTACACCAGGTGCAACTACACGTAACGCTTTCTCTGCCCGCTCAACCATCTTTTTACGTTCTTTTTCGAGCCTACGCTTTTTATTTTTATTAACCTTAGGTCTACGGCCTTCAGTCTCTGCTGTTTGGTCTACATCATCTGTAGCTTCATTTACTTTTTGCTCTATAGGTGTTCCGTATTTTTCTATGGTTTGTTTAACGGCTGCTTGACGAGCTTCTTCAACAGTTTGCCCCTCTGCAATTTCAAGAAAATCATCCAACTCACCATTTATAATCTTATTTATAACAACTTCTGTTTCTGCATTAATATCGTACTCTTGGTCAAGTTCTACACCTGCTACTGTAAAAGGCTTACGATCTACTTGCTCGTCAGGTTCTTCTTCGTCAGGAAACTCTGTTTCTAGTGCTTCATCAACAACATCAAGTATAAGTTTGTTGTAGTCACGCCTAGCTTCTGTGTTACCATATACAGCTTCAACAAAAAGGTCTTTTTCTGTTTCGTTGCGAATTAAGTCACGAATCTCTTGTTCATTGTATATAGTAGCTATTTGGTCAAAGTCTGCATCCGTTAGAATTTCACCATTCATTGTTATACGACCAGTTTCGTCATATATCTGCGCAGCTTTCTTTTCTTCTATCTTAGCTTTACTGGCTATATCTATAGTTTCATAAACACCATTAATTTCTTCAGTTATAGCTCTAAACTGTTCTGGATCACCCGCAGCGTCAGCCATCTTACGAGCGTACTCTCTTGCCATAGCTTTACTAAACCCAGAATCTATTAAACCTTGTTCTGTTTGTCTAACATAGTTCCTAGCTTGTACTCCACGAATTGATATACCCACAGGTGCTAAGATAGCAGATATACGAGCCGAGCCTAATGCTGAATCATACATGCCATCGTTCCATGCTACCTTTTCTTTTTCTATTCCAAAGTCTTTTGCTTTTTTAATAGCTGCATTAAATACTTGGTTGTATACAAGTTGTTGGCTTAACTCTTCACCAACGTTAAATGCTGCTTCAGGCAAAACCTTTTTTATCTGACTTAACATTGTTCGGGTAAATTCACGCTGAATAGTTTCACCTTTAAGTCCTGCTATTTTTTTAAACCCTTTAGTCTGGAAGTATTCAATACCACCTGATACAGCGGCATATAGGCTTGCGTATGTCTGTGCTAAGTTATATCGGGTAAGTAACTCACTATACTCGTTATCATTCCCTTTAAATTCTTCTTTTGTAGGTAACATTCTAGGAACATTAAATATATCCTCAAATGCCTCTAGAGAATGTTTTTTCTCTTGTGCATACATAAAAGATATTCCTGCCCAAGCAGGCATAAAACCCGCTGCGAAGTTAGGAGCATTACTAAGAAATGCCGCAAACGCTGCTGATATTGATAAAGCGTCAGCGTCTCCTGCTCTTGCTCTAAGTTCTTCGAGATCGCCCCTCATTTCTTCTGGTAGAAAATTAACAAATTCATCTATTTTAGAACTAATAACGCTTGCTGTTTCTCTAACTTGGTTTGCTTCATCTTCAGTAACCCTCGCTTGTAATGCCGCATCAAGGGCCCCGCCACCCATAGAACCACCAACGAAGTAAGGGCTACTAAGAGATGCTGTAAGGAATCTTCCACCTTCTTCAACAACACCCTCTGCTCCCTCTAAAATAGCACCCAATGTACCAGACAACCATTCTTTAGCTTCTAGGTTCTCGTAGTCACCTGTGTAAAACTGTAACTCTTTTTGCTGCTTTTGCTTAATAGCGGTATAGTCAATATTTTCTGAATCTATGCCATAGGTCTGCCGTATTGCTCCATCAACTTCGCCATCGTTCATATCACGACCATGTTGCACTCTAAACCCATTGCCATAACGCAATCGATAAAAGTCTCTAACAGCAACACGATCAGCCATAGCCATACCCATATCACTGCTGTATAATTCTATATCAGACCTGTCGGTTACTTGTCTAATAGGGTTAAAGCCTAAAGCCTTAAATGAGTCCGTATGAATAGTATCAGCAATACGAGTCTCAGTTCTTTTATTTTCAATCATGTTATCCTTCGATTAAACCTTGACGAGTTAATTCTTGAGCAGGGTCAATTCTGCGTACTCCGGGATCACCAGTTACAGTATCTGGCGGTATATAATATTCTTGAAATAATGTCTCTCTTGATAGAGGGGTTGGAACACCCATAGCTTTATTAAAGTATACACGGGTTCTATATTCAAGATAATCATCAAATTGATTGTTAATAAATTCAAACACAGCAGCTTCGTTATTAGAGTTTCTTTTAAGATTTCCGTCATTATCAAACTCTAAAAGTTTAGTGCCGCCCAACTGATTAAATCTTTCACCTGCTTTTAAATATTCATCTCTAGCTTGAGTATTAGCGGTTCTTGCCACTTCAAAGGCCCCAAAGCGGGTTCCGAACGCAGATGACTTTTGTTCTTTTAATAACTCAGGAGGTGTTTGATTCATTCTTCGTGCATTTTTAATATAGTTAAGAAAGTCATTCTTTCGTGTTACTAAGTCACGCTTTTTAAGGCCTGAAGGCATGTGAGTTGTAGCATCGTCATATTGTTTCCAATATATTTCCCACGCCCAAGCATCATCTGAATCGTAAAGACCTTTTTCTTGATTGCGTACAAAAACATCATACCCTTGCGGTGTTTTCATGCGATCAACTAAAACCTCAATATAACTATTTATAATCTGCTTATCTGCACCGCTAGTCATAACATCTTCAAATATAGAATTAAATTCTTTAGTAGGGTTTTTAACTTTCCCTAAAAATAAATTTTCAATTCTTCTATCAAGAGCCTCTAGGTCTTGTATTGAAGAGCCGTCTTCAGGTACATAGTTTCTTTTTAAGGTTCTTATTTGTTCAGCTTCTACTAGGAGCATAGTTCGTTTCTCATAATCCGGAATGTCTAATGCTTGAATTTGATCAGAGTCAAGTTCTCCTGCGTTTAATAATCTTGCTGCTTCATCAATGTTTTTAGCAGTAGTTTCATTATAATATTTTTGAGCAGCCTGGTTCGCTTTTTGAAGCACAACCCCTTGATCATTCTGACTCATTTGTTTAAATCTAGGAGATTGCATTAAGTCATTAATCTGCGACTCATTTGTTACAGCCTCTGCCTTTGTTGTAAAGTACGCCTTATTGCTTTCAGATATAAAGTTATTAGCAGCAGTTTTTGTAATATAGCCATTAGTAACCATATCATTAATACGCTGAACGCCATCTTCGTATCTGCTTTCAGTCATAATCATAAGGCCAGCTTCTTGCTGTATGTTTGCTACATGATTTTCAGTAGCCTTCTTAACTCGATCAACACGCTCCATCTTAATCATGTTGCTAAAGTCCATATCGGCAGTCTCAAGAATACGACCTGCAACACGCTTAGAATAGCCACTATTTAAAAGACCATTACGAAACTCATTTATCTTAGGCTGTAATACCTTTTCTTCGTAATTTTTATAACCAACGTTAGGGTCTTCAAGAGCTTTTTGTTTCTCTAATATCATATCGTTCTGGAACTCTACCATACGTCTATTAGCATCAGCTATAGATGATTCATCTTCTAGTGTTTGAAACCTCTCAATGCCTTTCTGAACACCTTTCCCAAGATTTTCTACGCCTCCCGCAATGTCATTAGCAATTTGGCCTATAGCTTGTATCTCGGCAGATGCGTCATACATTACGCCAGGTGATTGATCACTTATTCCTACTTGTTGTTGATATAATGGTATCTTTGGCATTTTAAGGTCTTCCTGGCCCGGGGTTAATAACAATCTGAGCAAAAGGTGCTTCTGCTAGTAATGGGTTAAACTGTTCAGCAGGGTCAGTTGGAGTATACGCTGACGCTATCTTGCCTACACCAGACAACACCCCTGACAACATAGTGGCTCTTGCTTTTTGCTGAGATAGATAAACAGCGTTGCGACCTT
>Ga0181380_1000996_pt1 | contig 12553 bp, 14 predicted proteins | sample 3SPOviralmetaG_FD_130116 | JGI IMG/M metagenome (GOLD analysis project Ga0181380, IMG submission 130116) | Marine viral communities from the oligotrophic San Pedro Time Series (SPOT) site, San Pedro Channel, CA, USA - 3 SPOT_SRF_2009-08-19 | ecosystem: Environmental > Aquatic > Marine > Strait... | reverse complement strand
TTGTTTAGTATGCAATCAGGTGGTACAGCTTTAGGTTCTAATAATTCTGCTGGCACACACACTTATAAGTCGTGGGCAAAATATGATTATGGCAGTAATGGTGGTCAACTATTTGTTACCTTTGACCAATCACAATTTAAAAATAGTACAACAGCATTTATGACAAGATTTTATGCCTTTCTACAACAGACATTGCAAAATGAAGGTGTATTATTAGTAGCAAGTACATCTGGCATATCTTCAAATCAAACAACGAGTTTCAATAATGCTAGAAATAAGGCCGTAAACGGCAATCAAATTTATATTACACAAACAGGTGATAATAATGTTTTAAATATATTACAAGACGGTGATGATAACTTAATTATTGGTGCAGACTTAACTTCATCAGCTGTTATAAATGGTGATAGCAATGCTTTAGATTTAGACCAAATCGGTAATGATAATGTTTTAGGTTTAGATATAGTTGGTTCATCAAACAATGTGGCAGTTACACAAAACCAAGACCAAAGAGCAATACTAGATATAACAGGTTCATCAAACAATGTTGATTTAGACCAATCAGCAATCAATTATGTTGGTGAGCATTATATGTCAGTTACTATAGTAGGTAATAGTAACGCAGTAGATGTAGACCAAACAGAAACAGGAAATAAAAAATTGTTTTTAGATATAGACGGTAGTAATAATGTTGCAGTAGACCAAAAAGGTACAGGCGACCATTATGCAGAAATAACTTTGACAGATAATCACAATGTAGACGTAACGCAAGACGGAAGTGGTGACCACAATGCAACAATTAATTTAAGTGGTAATACTTCTAGTGTTACATTGACACAGGACAGTAGCACCTCACAAAATTATTATCTATATCAAAATTGTTCAACAGCTTCTTGTACAGCTACGGTAACTCAGAACTAAATAGGAATATATGAAAAAATTATTGACACATTGGACTTTCGCATTTGTTACATTATTTGCCTTGACTTGGATTGGTTTACAGGATCCACAGGTTAAAGAAGTAGCCAGACTAAAATCATTTGACTTATTATTTCAATCACAAGATAAGTTTATTTCAAACGATATTGCTATTGTAACTATAGATGAAAAGTCTATAGAGAAGTATGGTCAATGGCCATGGAACAGAGAAATCTTAGCAGAAACAATAATTAAACTTAGACAACAAGGTGCTGGTGTCATTGTATTACCAATATTATTTTCAGAGGAAGATAGATTAGGTGGTGATAAAATATTTGGTGAAACACTATATGGTAATTATGTAGTCGTAGCACAATCAGGTTCACATCAAACTACACAAAACGGATATCCTAGAGGTGTTGCAAAGATTGGTAATCCTTTAGATTTTTTATTTGCATGGCCAGGTATGGTAGGACCTATCTTAGATGTAGGTTCAAATGCAGCTGGTGTAGGTACAACAAATACAGCACCTGAGATAGATGGTGTTGTGAGAAGAATGCCGTTACTTATGAAAATAGGTAATGATGTTTACCCTAATATTGCAATAGAAGTAATTAGAGTTGCAGTTGGTGATCCTAGTTATCAAGTAAAAGCAGACGCAAGTGGTATTGTTGCAATGAGAGTACCAGGTTATGCAACAATCAATACAGATTCAAATGCCAGAATATGGTTGACTTGGAATAAGTCATATCCAGAGGTATCATTGGCAGACTTAGATATTAACGAGATTAGTTTAGAAGGTAAAACAATAATAATTGGTATGAAAGCTGAAGGATTAGGTGGTGTGGTCGCTACTCCGATAGGCGGACAATACGATTATAATGTTCTTGCTAATACGCTTCAGACCGTCATAGATGGTACAAATATAGAGAGACCTAGTGAGGCATTTATACTAGAATTAGCTGTTGCCTTTTTGATAGGTTGTGCTATAATAATACTTACAAGATTTACACCATATTACGCAGTAGGAATAATGTTATTATTCTTTGCTTTAGGTTCTATATTTGGTTCTATTGCATTTTTTGAAAGGTCATTATTAGTAGATGGTTCATGGATATTAGTAACAATAATATTTGTTGGTCTTCATAGTGTATTCAATAGATTTATATTAGAGTTTAGATTAAAACAACAAATAAGAAAACAATTTGAAAAATATTTAGATCCTAGACAGGTTGCAATACTAGTTAAAAATCCAGAAAAATTAAAACTAGGTGGTGAAAGAAAAGAGATGAGTTTCTTGTTTATGGATATAGTAGGTTTTACACCAATATCCGAATACTATAAAAACAAAGATGATCCTGAGGGTCTAGTATCGGTAATAAATGATTACTTAAATAGAATGTCAAATATAGTTTTAAAGAACGGTGGTACAATTGATAAGTACATGGGCGATTGCATTATGGCTTTCTGGAACGCACCCCTTGATTGTCCTAACCACGCAGAGATGGCTGTCCTAACAGGTATAGAGTGTGCTAAAGAAACTGATAAACTAAAGGCAGAGTTTAAAGAAAAAGGATTGCCTGATATTAATATAGGTTCAGGTGTAAACACAGGTACTTGTATTGTTGGTAACATGGGTTCTGAAAAAAGATTAGACTATTCAGTAATTGGTGATTCAGTAAACTTAGCTGCTAGACTAGAAGCTGCTACAAGAAATTACAAAGATAAAAAAGGTAAAGTAACACCATTAATTTATTCTAGTTATACACAAGAACATTTAAAGAACATTGAATCTATTGAACTTGACAAAATAAAAGTCAAAGGAAAAGAAGAACTTATTACAATCTATAAACCTAAAATATCCTAAATATTTTAGTAAGTATGGTTATTAATCAACTATTCACATCACACACAGTTGGCGATTTAGCTTACAATCCTATACACTTCAAATCACAATTAATTTCTATTAATCTCAAAAAGGAGAAGTATGACCATATTATCCCCAAAACAACAAAAACATTTAAGAAAACTTGTAATCAGACAATTCAGAATATACAGAAGGGAGAAGTACAATAATTTAAATTTAATTTGGGCGAAGATTAAAAAACAAAAAGATAGACGTAGAAGAAGAACTTTAGAAAAACTTTATAGAATGGAAAGAATTAGAATGATGAAACAACAGGCAGGAAGTATGATGTTATCGGCCTAAAGTTTTAAAATTCTAAATAATATAAGAGTACAATATAGTTAAACGACACCACGAGTGTGTATCAAATCAAAAATTTAAGTACTCTTTCTTATAAATACCCATATGGGGATTAACACAAATGCCAGATGATATTTCAACTGATTTAAAAGTACAGCTTGAAGGTGTAAAGAAAGACATCGAAGGAGTTACTAATATACAAGGTAGATTAGACCTTGCTATAGATAAATTAACAGATGTTTCAACTACTATCAAATCAATGTTGGCTGTCCACGAGGAGAAAATTCAAAGACAGGAACAAATCGATGAAATTATATTTGATAAGTTAAAAGAAAGAGCTGGTGAAATAGATAATGTTCATAGAGACCTAACCAAAGAAATTCAACAAGTAGAAAAACGATTACTCATAGAGATTAAGACAATAAAGCTTGACATTGGGGCCAGAGTTGGTATACTAGAGAAATATAAATGGTTGGTTTTAGGTGGTGCTATAGTAATTGGTTGGATTTTATCTCAAAACCTAGGCATGATCGTGGATATGTTGTCTTAATTCCACCATTGACTTTTTCGCCATAATATAGTATATTGTATATTGTGTTATGTCGAGTTATATAGATTTAAAGTATATCAATAATGTTAGTGGTCGTTTAGAACAGTTTAAAAAACGAGGCGAGTACTTATACAATTTCAGATGTCCTCATTGTGGTGATTCTAAGAAGTCAAAATCAAAGGCAAGAGCTTATCTTTACAGAGTTAAAAATGATATGTTCTTCAAATGCCATAATTGTGGTGAAGGCCAGAATTTAGCAAACTTTTTAAAATATGTAGATCAAAAATCTTACGATAATTATATCTTAGAGAGATACAAATCATCAGCTCCAGCGACACCGAAGCCTACGTTTGATTTCAAACCTCCTGTGTTTAAAACTAATGTTTTAAAAGATTGTAAGAAGATTAGTGAATTAGATAAAACACACCCGGCACTAGAATATATTTTTAAAAGAAAATTGCCGGTAGAGAGTTTTGAACTACTATATATTAGTTACCGATTTCAGACTTTAGTTAACGAAGTAAAACCAAATACGTTTACTATTTCTAAAGATCATCCAAGGTTGATAATACCTTTCTACGATACAACTGGCAAGTTATTTGCCTTTCAAGGTAGAGCATTTGGTAACGAACAACCAAAATATCTAACGATTAAGTTAGATGATAACAAACAAAAAATATACGGCTTAGAAAGAATAAACTTTCAAAAGCACATCTTCATCGTTGAAGGTCCTTTAGATAGTTTATTTTTAGATAATTGTTTGGCAGCTGCCGGTGCTGATTTGAAACTAAGTCAAGCGTTACCAGAAAATGTTACATACATATTTGATAACGAACCAAGAAATAAAGAAATTATAAAGAGAATGTATAAAGCGATAGATGATGGTTACAATCTAGTTATATGGCCTGAAGACATGAAGGAAAAAGATATTAATGATATGATTATTTCCGGATTGACAAAACAAAAAATTAATGATATTATAAAACAATCAACATACTCAGGTTTGTCAGCTCTGACAAATCTAAACTATTGGAAAAAAATAAAGGGGATTTAATGACGGAAAAAGAGATACTTGTTAAGAAACGAAACGGCAGAGGTAGTGAACCTCTTAATATAGATAAGATACATGAAATGGTTGAGTATGCTTGTGAAGATATAAATGGTGTATCATCATCTCAGGTAGAGATGAACTCAGGTTTACAATTTTATGATGGTATTAGTACAGATGAAATTCAACAGATACTTGTCAGGTCGGCTTCAGATTTAATCTCTTTAGAAAATCCTAACTATCAGTATGTAGCTGCTAGATTATTATTATACAGTTTAAGAAAATCAGTTATTGGAAAATTATGGGACCATCCACGTTTTTTAGATCACACTAAAAAAGGTGTAGAGATTGGTGTATATGAAAATTCTATACTAGAAAAATACGATGTAAAAGATTTTGATAGAATGGAAGGTTGGTTAGACCACAACAGAGATTACGACTTCACTTATGCAGGTCTAAGGCAAGTGATAGACAAGTACTTAGTACAAGATAGAAGTACAGGCAAAGTGTTTGAAACACCTCAGTTTATGTATATGTTGATCTCAGCAACTATCTTTGCTAATTACCCTAAGACGAAAAAGATGAGTTATGTCAAAAAATATTATGACGCTATTAGTAAATTTAAAATCAATATTCCTACTCCCATTATGGCGGGTGTTCGAACACCTCTTAGGCAGTATGCTAGTTGTGTGTTGGTTGATGTTGATGATACTTTGCCTAGTATTTTCAGTAGTGATATGGCTATTGGCAATTATGTTGCACAAAGGGCTGGTATCGGCATTAACGCTGGGCGAATCAGAGGGATTAACGCCAGAATTAGAGGCGGTGAAGTCCAACACACAGGAGTTATACCTTTCCTCAAAAAGTTTGAGGCAACGGTTAAGTGTTGTACACAAAACGGTGTTCGAGGAGGTAGTGCTACGGTTCACTTCCCTATTTGGCACCAAGAAATAGAAGACATTATTGTATTAAAGAATAATAAAGGTAGTGAAGATAACAGAGTTAGAAAATTAGATTACTCTATTCAGTTGTCAAAATTATTTTATGAGAGGTTTATAAATGACGAAGAAATTACCTTGTTCAGCCCACATGAAGTGCCAGAATTGTACGAAGCGTGGGGTACTGAAACATTTGACGACTTATATATTAAAGCAGAAAGAAAAACAAGTGTCTTCAAAAAGAAAATAAACGCACAAGAATTGTTTATGGATATTTTAAAAGAACGAGCTGAAACAGGTCGTATCTATATTATGAATATAGATCATTGTAATACACACTCTAGTTTTAAAGACAGAGTTACAATGTCAAATCTTTGCCAAGAAATTACCTTACCTACTGATCCTATTCAACACATTGATGGTAATGGTGAGATTGCATTATGTATTTTAAGTGCAATTAATGTTGGTAAATTACAATACTTAGAAGATTTAGAATCTCTTTGTGATCTATCAGTTAGAGCTTTAGATGAAATTATAGATCATCAAAAGTATCCTGTAAAGGCGGCTGAAATATCTACAAAGGCTAGACGTAGTTTAGGTATTGGTTATATTGGTCTTGCACACTATCTAGCTAAAGCAAAATTAAGTTATTCAGACAAACAAGCATGGAAAGAAGTTGACGAATTAACAGAGAACTTTCAATACTATCTGTTAAAAGCAAGTAATGAACTTGCAAAAGAAAAAGGTCAATGTGATTATTTCCATAGAACAAAATATTCCGATGGTATCTTACCTATTGACACCTACAAAAAAGAGGTAGACGAGATTGTAAATCGCAAGCTATCTATGAAGTGGGAAGATTTAAGAAAAGATATAAAAGAGTTTGGGCTACGACATAGCACACTCTCAGCCCAAATGCCATCAGAATCCTCTAGTGTGGTTTCCAATGCTACAAACGGCATTGAACCACCTAGGGACTATTTAAGTATTAAGAAGTCTAAGAAAGGTACTTTAAAACAAGTGGTACCTCAGTATCAAACATTGAAAAACTTTTATACTTTATTATGGGATATGAAAGACAATAATGGATATATAAATATCGTTGCAGTAATGCAAAAGTATTTTGACCAGGCAATAAGTGGTAACTGGTCTTACAATCCTGAAAACTATGATGAAAATCAGGTGCCTGTATCAGTAATGGCACAAGATTTATTATCTACTTACAAGTACGGTTGGAAGACATCATACTATCAAAACACTTATGACGCTAAAAAAGACCTTGATGAGCCAACACATCCAGTTGGTTGGTCAGATAATGTAGAAGAAACACAACCAGCAACGTTGCAAGTCGAAGAGGACTGTGATAGTTGTACAATATAGGAGATAGATATGGCATTTTTGTGTGTCAATACACCTCATGTTGATGTTTATGTTAAGAAAGAATATTTGTATGACTTACAAAAAGGTCATGGTGAATTAGTTGAGGGAGTTTGGGTAACAGCTAAGTCTATACAAGGCAGAGCATTATATTTTGAAACTTATATTCCAGAATATGGCGCCTTGTTTGATAAGTTACCTATTAGTGCATTTACATGGAAGAAAGAAATACCAGAGGATGTTCCTCTAACAGAATTACAGCTGTGGGATTGTTTTAGTTATGATATATGTATTACAGAAAAACAAATGCTTAGTGGCAATCAATGTAAGTATTTGTCGCCAAATAGAGTATGGTACAAAGGTTGGTATATGTTTACAATAGATAATGCCAACTCAACAAATTTAGAAAGAAATGTAACTTATAGTGAAACACCAAGTCAACATAAGTCATTTAATATATTAAAATTAGAGAACGGTCATTTTGCCGCTCAACCTAATAATAGGGTGATTTTCTATGATAAATCCTATACGCCAAGTGAGTTGAAGTTTCCCGACTTCAAAGTGTCCACCAAGGAGTATAGTGTAGAGGGAGAACAAAAGTGGACAGCAGGAGATGACGATAGTTTTTTCTATGAGTTAAAGGAGAATAAAGAATAAATGTCAAAAAGTGTATTTAATAAAGATAAGGGATTAGACGCCACAAAACAATTAATGTTTTTTGGACCTGATCTAGCCGTTCAACAATATAGTGATATGAAGTATCCTATATTTGACAAGCTAAATCAGCAACAACTAGGTTATTTTTGGAGACCTGAGGAAATATCTTTGCAAAAAGATAGAAACGATTACTTAGGTTTAAGTGAACAACAAAAACATATTTTTACATCTAATCTTAAATATCAAACAATGCTAGATAGTGTACAAGGCAGAGGTCCATGTTTGGCATTTTTACCATTTTGTTCTCTACCAGAATTAGAAGGTTGTATTGTAACATGGGATTTTATAGAAACAATCCATAGTAGAAGTTACACATACATAATTAAAAATTTATATTCAGACCCTAACGAAATATTTGATACTATTATTAAAGATCAAAAGATTGAAAATAGAGCTAAGACTATTACCGAAAAATATGATGATATGATTAATACAGGTTACCAATGGGTACTTGACCCTAGTAAAGTTGATCTGTATGAACTTAAAAAGAAATTATATCTAACTATGGTAACAGTTAACATATTAGAAGGCCTAAGATTTTATGTATCGTTTGCTTGTTCGTTTGCATTTGGTGAATTAAAAATGTTAGAAGGTTCTGCTAAGATAATATCATTTATTGCTAGAGATGAAAGTCAACACCTTGCAATGTCGCAAACAATTATTAATAATTGGAAAGATAGAGAAGGCGATAAAGACATGGTCAAAATAGCAAAAGAATGTGAGAAAGAAGTTTATCAAATGTATGAAGAAGCCTTACAAGAAGAGAAACGTTGGGCAACATATCTATTCTCAAAAGGTGCAATGATAGGTTTATCAGAAAAACTATTACACCAGTTTGTAGAATACATGGCAAATAGAAGAATGAAAGCTATACAACTTAATCCGATATACGACCAAAAAACAAATCCATTACCATGGACAGATCATTGGTTGAATAGCCGTTCTTTACAAAATGCACCACAAGAAACAGAGATTGAGTCTTATGTTATCGGTGGTGTAAAACAAGATGTTAAGAAAGATCAATTTAAAAAATTTAAATTATAATGGAAAAAAGAGAAAAAAAATGTACCTCCTGTGAAACTAAATATACCGTAACATGGGATATTGAAGAACAGGATTTAGAACCATTAACTTGCCCATTTTGTGGATATGAAGTTGATGAGATAGAACCTGAAGATGAAGAGGTATGGACAAATGACAATGGTGACGAAGACGATAGTTGGGATTGATTACAGCTTAACAAGTCCAGCAGTTTGTATTAATATTGATGGTGATGATTTATTAATGTTTTATTACTTAACTAATAAAAAGAAGTACATAGGAAAAATGTCAGAGGATGTATTTGGCTATGAACATAAAGAATACAATTCGCCTATACAAAGATTTACTCAAATTTCAGATTGGGTACTTGATCTCATTACCCCTCTTATTAATCCAAAAGTTTATATTGAGGGATACTCTTATGGGTCTAAAGGTCAAGGCCTATTTCAAATCGCTGAGAACTGTGGCATCCTTAAATATCGCCTTGAGGAGCAAAATATACCTTACACAACGGTGGTACCGAGTGTCGTTAAAAAAGGCGCTACGGGAAAAGGAAACGCCGACAAAGAAATGATGTACGAGGCGTTTGTAAAAGATACTAAAATTGATTTGAAGAAACTATTAGTAACTGAAAAGGTAGGTAATCCTGTTTCAGATATTGCAGATAGTTATTATATACAAAAGGTTGGTTATGCGAATAGTATTGAAAGCAAATAACAGAGAAGATTTAGGTTTCGAACTACAAGAGTTTGATGTAGATGAACTTATATTAATGCCAACAGATGAATGGCTTGAAAATAGAATTACTGAATTTAATTATAGAGATAGTTTTGAAAAGCACGGTATGATAAATCCTATTACTGTATCACCACATACGGAAGAATGGGTACAAGAGAGATTACAAAGAGGTAAAACACCTCAACATCTAAAAGCAAATGGTGAAGTAAGACCAGGTCTATATGTTCAAACAGGACATAAGAGAGTTTATTGGGCTAGAGAAAAAGGTTATACTCACATAGAGGGTTATTATGTAACTAAACGAGAAGACAAGGCACATATAAGAGCTAAACTACACATAGGACATAAGGACATACCATTATGATTAATATTCCAGATACATTAATGATTACAGACGGCTATACACCACATAAATTTATTAATAATTTTGTAGAAGATTGGGAAGAATTAAGAGATGAATGGCCAGAAAAAAGTTTATTTAAAAAAGAAGGACATACAGAGCCTAGAAAACATGGACAAAGACAACATATAAGATTGTTTTTTTGTTATACACCATGGGAACATAGTAAAGTATTTGACCAGTATATGGTAGGCAGATATCAATTGTCTGAAATATGGGACGACTTCTCACAAAAACTTTTATTCAGTAAAGAATATTCTGATTGGATAAAAGATACACTAGAAATACCAGGCCACAATTTTGAATACAGACTTGATTGGCATATAACAACAGGTGGTAGAGATGTATCGCCTCATGTTGATACACCTGGTAAAATAGGTAGTCATTTAATATATTTTAATCCAGAGGGTTGGAATGATAAGAGTGGTGGTCAAACTGTATTCTATAAAGGTAAACTAGTAGAACAAATGAATCCTGAACCAAAAGATTTTGCTCATCAACAACAATATAGAAATGATGGTAATACATCATTGTTATTTAAGAATACAGAAAACGGTTGGCATGGTGTTACCGAAGTAACCTCAGAATTAAACAGACAACTTTTAAATGTAGTCATATTAAAAAAGGATAGCTAATGCAAACATTATTAAGAATATTAGATAAAGTAAAACAACTAGGTGATGAATATCATTGCTTTCACCAAGAAATACCACCAACTGGTGCAGGTACAAGAAGATATATGTTAATGAAAATAATTGAACCTATAAAAAATCCTAAAGAAGATTTTGGCAAACAAGAGTGGATCGGAAAGCCGTTACCTGCTTTAGAGTTTGAGGCGACAATAGACAAACTCTTAAATGACAAATAAAGAAGCAGCTCAATTATTTAAAAAGAATATTACCTCTGTTGAAATAGGTACACATAATTACTGTAATAGAACCTGTACATTTTGTCCTCTATCATTAGAGAGTGTTAATAGAAGAAATTTTAAAAACACTATCTTTATGACAGACGAGATGTACGAAAGTATTATGAAACAACTATCTTCAATTGATTTTTCTGGTCGTTTAGATTTTAGTAGATACCACGAACCAACATCTCACAAAAAATATATCATAGAAAAAATTAAGATTGCTAGAAGTTACTTACCAAATGCAGATATAAGTCTTAATACTAATTCAGATTACATGACAAAAGAATATCACCAACAACTATTAGAAGCTGGTGTTACTAACTTTGCCTTTCAAGCATATATGAAAAACGGTGCCACATCATTTGATGAGAATGAAGTATTTGAAAGAATTAATAAGATAAGTGATAAACTAGGTGCACCAAGAATACAAAAAGATCAACATCAAAATAGAGAATGGATTGTATATAAACTACCAGATAGATTTAAAGGTAAAATACACGCAAGAAATTATTGGAACAATGGTGTAAACAGAGCAGGTACAGTTTTAGAAAAAGATTATGTAAGAACTCAACCATGTTTTAGTATGAATAAAGGTGTGTACATAGATTACAATGGTAGTATGACAGCTTGTTGTGATATGTTAACACCTGAACTACATAGTAAATGGGAAGTAGGCAATTTAGAAAAAGAACCTGATCTATTTTTAAATTATGCAAGTAAATTTTATACAGATTTTAGAACTAGAATTACAAAAGCACAATGGTATCCTAATTCACCATGTCAAAAATGTAAAAGAGATGTGAGAGGAAAACAAGCGAGATGAAATTAATAAAGGAATGGTTTATGCCAGATTGGGATAATCACTTTAATAAAAGTATTAAAAATGGCGAGTATCAAAAAAATCAAAGAGAGTTTGCATTAAGTCATGTTAAAGAATGGGACATGGCCATTGATATTGGTGCTAACATAGGCTTATGGACAAAACCTTTATGTGAGAAATTTAGATTTGTTTGGGCATTTGAACCTAGTAGAGAAAATTGGGAGTGTTGTCATAAGAATTTATTAAATATTCAAAACTATCAATTAGAACAAGTTGCCTTATCAGACAGACAAGCTGAGAATGTAAAACTATATTCTACAAGTGATTCATGTGGTGATTTAAGAATAGAACCTGTAGGTGAAAAGGCAAAAGTTATTGATAATGTTGATATGATGATGTTAGATAATTATAACTTTGCAGGTAAAGTTGGTTTTATTAAGATTGATGTACAACAACATGAGAAAGAAGTTTTACTTGGTTCAAAAAGAACATTAGAAAAACATAATCCAATAATATGTATAGAACAACCAACTAGGACAAATGAAGAAATAGAATATAAAATTGAATGTAGTGAAATATTAAGTAGTTTTGGTTACCGTGGAAAAGGTAGACAATCGAAAGAAACAATTTATAAAAAGGTTTAGTATGTGTGCAATTCATGGTATAGTTGATGTGAAACCAGACTTGATGAGAAAAATGATTAAGACAGCTCATCACCGAGGTCCTGATGGTAGTGGAATATTTGAAGATGATTATATTACATTAGGTCATAATCTATTATCTATTGTAGGTGAAGTTGAAGAAGGTAAACAACCTTATCATTATGAAGATTGTATATTAGTTTACAATGGTGAGATATACAACTACAAAGACCTATCACATAATCC
>Ga0181380_1000989_pt1 | contig 12586 bp, 7 predicted proteins | sample 3SPOviralmetaG_FD_130116 | JGI IMG/M metagenome (GOLD analysis project Ga0181380, IMG submission 130116) | Marine viral communities from the oligotrophic San Pedro Time Series (SPOT) site, San Pedro Channel, CA, USA - 3 SPOT_SRF_2009-08-19 | ecosystem: Environmental > Aquatic > Marine > Strait... | reverse complement strand
GACTGGAATTGTATATAAATACTCTGACCACGACGATAAACTCCCTTCTATCCAAGATGGGATATCGCTTCTCAAGAACGCCCAAGTACTTATCGGGCATAACATCATCGGATTTGACAACGTTCAAGTCGACAAGCTCTATGGAACAGATCTTAACTCAAAGAAATGTTACGACACATGGATCATGTCACAAGTCCTACGCTACAGACGTACCCACAAGCAAGGTCTTGCAGGATGGGGAGAACATCTAAACAACTCTAAGATCCACTATGATGATTGGAGTGCTTACAGTAGAGAGATGCTTCGATACTGTGTCCAAGATGTTAAGTTGAATGTTGATGTATACAACAAATTATTGGAAGAGTTTACAGATATAAAGGACAACTACCCTTTGATAAGTGAGGGTCTGAAAGTAGAACATGACTCAGCAAAATTCAATGTGCTTGCAAGAGAAAAAGGTTGGAAATTTGATATAGATCTAGCTCACAAGAATCTCAAAATGATGGAAGATAAGATGACTACTATATGTAGTATCATAGAACCTGAGATGGGTGAGTACAAACATTACATTGATAAAACACCTAAGACACCTAAGTTCAAGAAGAATGGTCATTACACTATATCAACTGCAAGAATACTATCTGAGTACTTTGGGTATGACGTAAAGTGTGAAGATACTCATGTCATGGAAGCAGGTACAGAGTTCCAAAGGTTCACTGTAAATGGTGTGACACTAGGTCAACTGGATTTAGTAAAAGAGTGGCTTCTAACAAAGAAAGGTTGGAAACCTGATGAGTTTGTCAGGAAAAGACTACCAGATGGTACTTGGGTAACTACTACACCTAAACTTACTACCACATCGCTTCTAAAGCTCGGTGAGATAGGGGAGATGATTGATGACTACTACACCTTACGAAATCGTTCCTCCGTTATACGAGGCTGGTTGGAGCAGGTAAAGGATGGACGTATTCATGGTAACATGTGGGTCATAGGTACTCCTACGTTCAGAGCAAGACACGAAGTCATTGTTAACTTACCAAGTGTTACTGCAAAGTATGGTAAAGAACTAAGAGAACTATTCGTAGCTGACGATGATATGGTTGTTGTCGGAGCTGACAGTTCTGGTAATCAACTACGTGCGCTATGTCATTACGTTGGTAATGATAAGTTCACACATGAGGTATGCTATGGTGATCAACATCAAAGAAATGCTGATGCACTAGGATGCTCTAGAGGTATAGCTAAAAACTATTTATATGGTTATTTATTTGGAGCTGGTGATGCTAAACTTGGTCAGATACTAACAGGTAAATCTAATGCTAGAGTTGGTAAAGATTCTAGAGCTAGGTTTGCAAGAGGTATCAAAGGATTAGAAGAACTAAGAAAATGGATAGGTAAGACATGGAACTCTACATATCATAGTCAAGGAGCTGGATGGTTTCCTGCACTGGATGGTAGACCTGTGTTCCCTACAACAGAACATCAGTGCCTAAATTACTTACTACAAACTACTGAAGGTATTACGTGTAAAGCTGCTTTGTCTTACTCTATGAGAAAGATTAGAGAAGAGAAGCTAGAAGCTGAACCTAGACTATTTTACCATGACGAGATTGCATATGTATCTTCAAAGAAAGATGCTGATCGTGTCGGTGAGATACTACAGGAATCTTTCAGAGAAGCACCTAAGAAATTTGGTGTTGAGTGTATGGATGGTGGTGACTACATAATAGGCACAAGCTACGCAGATGTACACTAATGGCAAGTAAAGGAATACCGAAGGGTAAGAACTACAATGGCTGTAAGTACACCTCTAGATGGGCAAGACAAAGATATCGTAAAGATATAATACATAGATGGAAAAGGATAAAGGGTTGTGAACACTGTGGTTACAATGCTAATGGTGTAGCCCTTGACCTTGATCACATAGAACCCGGAAAGAAAGCGTTCACTGTCAGTGAGGGTAGAACTATCTCATCTAAGAGATGGACTACAGTAAAGAAAGAACTCTCTAAATGTAGAGTGTTATGTAAGAACTGTCATGCAGTGAAGACATATGTAAATCAAGATACTTATAAAGAAAGGAGTAAGTATGCAAGATGATATAGTCGAGAAACAAAGAGCTTGTCTTCTCGTAGATGCTGATTCAATATACTTTAAAGCAGCATGTAGAACTAAAAAGAAGAAAGAGATAAGTAAAATAATAGACAACCTAATGTCAGAGATACAATCTAAGTTCTTTATCTCTGGAATGAAGGTTGCTGTGAAAGGCTTTGATAATTTTAGAAATAAAATTTATGAAGAGTATAAAAGTAATAGACCAGAGCTAGACAAAGAACTAAAAGATGCTTTAGGTCATGGTTATAAACACATGATAAATAGATATGAAGCAGTGCAAGCTAATGGTATGGAAGCAGATGACCTAGTATCTATATGGGCTTATGAAGCTCGTGAAATGGAGATACCATATATAGTAGTAGGTATTGATAAAGACCTGTTACAAATTCCGGGTCATCATTACAACTTTAATAAATATACTTATGAGTTTATAGATGATGATCAAGCACATAAACTTCTAATGATCCAATGCTTAACTGGTGATCGTGCAGATAATATTCCGGGCATAAAAGGTATTGGTCCTAAGAAAGCTGAGAAACTTTTAGAAGGTATAGCAACTGATAAGATGTGGAGACATGTAAAGAAAGCATGGGCTGACAATAATGCAGGTGATCCTCAAATATCTCTAAGACTACTATCAATGCTTAAAACATGGGAGGAATATGAAGATGTTAAGTCATCTATTCAAGATAAAACCCCTGAGTGCGAACAAGATGTTGGGAGCGAGAGGGAAGAGATCCTTCAAGAGTCCTGAGTATGTTAAGTACCAAGAGGATATCAGTGAGTTTCTTAAGGACGTAGAGTGGCCTTTTGGAATTAACCAAGTAACATTCGAGGTTGAGGGTGGCTTCTCAAACAGAGGTGCTGATCTCGACAACATAATTAAACCAATATTAGATACATATCAAGGAATATTTGAGGACTTCAATGATAACAAAGTATACAAAATCAAACTCAGAAAACGAATCATCCCAAAAGGAGAAGAATATATTCGAGTCAGAGTTTATAAAGAGCAAGAACAAGAAGAGTAATCTACGTAAAATGAAAACGAAGATGAATAGATCAAAGAATAGAAAGCTAAAGGCAGAAAGAGAGTATCAATGAGTAGATATACAATGGGTCCATGTGAATTTTGTGGCTCATCAGATGCGTTTGCATCCTACGACGATGGAGTTGGAACTTGTTTTAGTTGCAACAAATCAAAGAAATTAACTGAGGAAAGGAATGAACCAATCACCTATACAAATACTGATGTCATCACCAACATTTCTAGTTATGCTAGTTACCCTGTATCTAGTCGTGGTCTATCTCAGGAAGTAATAGATCACTATAGTGTTAAAATGTCAACAACTCCTGATGGAAATCCGGGGTCACATTACTATCCTTACACAAAGAAGGGAGAGATAGTAGCTTATAAAGAAAGAATATTACCAAAAGATTTTAGAATACATGGTAACTTTTCAAACGTAGAATTATTTGGTCAGAATGTATCAGTTGGTAATAGAATGTTAGTAATAACTGAGGGTGAGTTAGATGCTATGGCAGTTGCTGAAGCGTTCTACAAAAGGTACAAAAGGTTTTATCCTTGTGTCTCTGTACCCTCTGCATCTGCTACAAAAGTAGTACTTGAGCAAAGAGATTGGATTAATAAGTTCGATACTGTTATTCTAGCGTTTGATCAGGACGAGGCAGGAGAAGCCTGTACAGCAGCTGTAGCTAAGATGATAGGGGTGGGTAAGGTAAAGGTCGCTACCCTGCCTAAGAAGGACGCCTGTGACGTCTTAAAGGAAATGGGTGCAGAAGCATTGCAAAAATGTATTTGGGATGCTCAACCTTGGTCACCTGCAGGGATAGTTGTAGGTGAACAAATCTGGGGTCAGTTTAAAGAGAGACAACTTATAGAATCTGTACCATACCCAACATGTCTATCAGGTCTTAATGATAAACTAAAAGGTATTAGACATGGTGAGATAACACTATTCACTAGTGGTACTGGTAGTGGTAAGAGTACTGTGATTAAAGAAATCATACTTGATCTACTAAACAAAACTACAGATAAGATTGGTCTTATATCTCTCGAAGAATCTGTAGGTGATACAGCAGAGAAGTTTATATCAATGCAGTTACGCAAGTCAGCATACAATCCTGACATGGTAAATGAAATAGAAACTAGAGGTGCATTCGAAAGAGTCTTTGGTGATGAGAGATTGATACTACTAGATCATGCAGGATCTGTAAGCGACTCCAGTCTCATTGAGAAGATCGAATACATGGCATTGATGGGTTGTAAGTACTTAGTACTAGATCACATTACTATCGCTGTCTCTGAGGGATCTGAAGGACTCTCAGGTAATGAAGCAGTTGATAAGATCATGTCTGACTTACTTAAGATTGTTAAGAGACACAACATATGGTTGGGTCTTATCTCTCACCTACGTAAAGCACAAGGAGGAACTAAGAGTTTCGAAGAAGGTAAGCTAGCCTCTATCGATGACATTAAAGGATCTGGTTCTATTAAACAGATCTCGTTTGACATCATAAGTTTTGCTAGGAACTTAATAGCAGAAGATGATACTGAACGTAACATAATAAAGTTTAGAGTACTCAAGTCTAGATTTACAGGTCTTACAGGTAATGCTGGATCAGCTGTATATGACAGATCAACAGGTAGACTAAACGCAACTGGAGGTTTTCAATTTACACCTAAAATAGTAGGAGAATAATATATGCAGCCTTTATTAGAGGTTACAGAATACCTTATTGATAAAGTGAGAACTGTAAATAGTAAGAACCCTAAAGCAAATACTGGAGCTGTAATCCTACAGTATGATAAAGACTACGAAGAGAACATGGATAAGTATGTTAAGTCATCTTTACAGATGATACAGATACTATTCACAACTAGTAGTAGTTCTAATCCTGTAGGTACAGCCAACCTAACTAACGTATCTTCTAAGATAGGTAGAGAAGTAAGTAGATCTCTGGGTAGAGAACTAACTTGGCTCAATCAAATAAGATTGGGTGACCTATTCGTAGAAGGTTTCTATAACTGTGGCTTCGTAGATATTTATTACCCTAAGACTAGGAATACTAGTTACATAATATCTGCGACTGCTCGGTGGATAGAACTAGCAGACATACCCGGAATGTTCTCTAGAATAAACCTAATACATACATCTGTAGTACCTCCAAGATCTATCAACAGCATGATGCAAAAGATTGGATCAATGCAGTTCCCTGTAATAAAAGGAAAGACTGGTAAAGATTATTTAGAATTAGATAGACCATACATAAAGTCTATTAACAAACTACAGAATTCTGGATGGAGAATAAACAGAAGAGTATTAGAAGTTATTGAGAAGAATAAAGAAGTGTTCTCTAGTTCAATACCATTTGAAGACAATGATGCAAAAGAACTCAAGCGTAGAAGCCAAGCTCTAGAGTGGAGCTTCATTATAGCTAAAGCAAATATACTGAAAGATGAAGATGTATTCTATCAGTACCTTGACGCTGACTACAGAGGTCGGTTGTACTACAAAGAACCATTCCTAAACTATCAAGGATCAGATATATCTCGTGGCATGTTGAAGTTCGCAAGAGCTAAACCTATGACACAAGGTGGTCTGTATTGGTTAGCAGTACATACAGCTACAAGCTTTAATGCAAGCTATGGAATCGATGAGATACCAGAGTGGTGCGAAGCAGACTACAAATTATACCTAGAAGAAGAAGGTCTAGATAATATATCAGTAGACAAGATGACACTAGATGATAGAGTTCAATGGGTGAATCAATATATGGATGACATCATAGACTTAGGGATAAATGGAGAGATAGATACAACAGCAGAAAAGATAGTTACATTCTTAGCTTGTTGTATTGAGTGGTCAGATTACCACAAAGCTGTAAAGGATAAAAGAATTTACATGTCTCATCTTCCAATCCCTATTGATGGATCTAACAATGGATGGCAGCACTTAGGTGCTATATCTAAAGACACCCAAACAGGAGATCTTGTAGGCTTAATACCTAGTGAGATACAAAAAGACTTCTATGTACAAACTGCAAAAGAATTAATTAATCTTACAGAAGACGAGAGGTTAGTTGATATACTCAGTCGTATGCCAATGAAAAGAATACGTAAAGGTATTACTAAACGTGGTAGTATGACTCGTGCATACTCAGCAGGTGCTAAGAAGATAGCTGAGAACATGTTCTTCGATTGTAAAGCTGAAGACTATCATACAGAGTATGGGATTACTCAAGATGACTGCAATAAGTTTGCTAAGATACTAATTAAAGCAATCAATAATGTATGTCCCGGACCCCTACAAACTATGAGTTACCTTCAGGAGCTTGCAAAGTATGAGCTTGGTTCCTTCAAGAAAGTAAATGAAGATGGAGAACCAGCAGGAGAAGTATACAAAGAAGCTGTTAAGAGAAGATCAGAACTGTTTAAAACAAAAGACATTACTGATGAGGAGATTGAGGAGTTAGATAGACTTGTTAAGTTTACATCTAAATACAAATCAATCCTTGTACATGGTAATGGTGCAGATAGAATCAAATGGACAACCCCTTCTGGCTTTGATGTAGAGTACACAAAGTTTAGAATGGAACGTAAGAAAGGTAGAGGTACTATAGCAGGGTTTAAGAAAGCTACTGGTGGACATCAAGGAATAAATCATGTTGCTCAAGCAGCAACTGACTATCCTGACATACAAGGTTTCTTGTGTGGGATATCACCTAATGTAATACACTCACTCGACGCAAGTCATATGGCTCTCGTAGTAGACCAATGGAATGGAGAGTTTGGTGCAGTACATGATAGCTTCTCTACTCATGCATGTGATGTAGAACATCTTCTTGGTATAACTAAGAGGATATTTATAGATATGTATGATGTAGAAAACTTTTACAACTGGCTTGAACAAGAGTTAATATCTGAAGATCATGAGGATCTAGATATACAACAACCACAGTTAGGCAAACTAGATGTTAATAACATACAAGAGTCTGACTATTTCTTTGCATAGGAGGAACTTATGGCAATAGAATATAATATATTGGCACTAAGGGGTGCTGATATAAAGGATAAAGAATATGTAGAAATGTATAATCTAGATCCTGAAATAGCAAACACACCTAAGATCAATGATGCTATGTTAGATTTAGTTTATAATGAGAACATGGCTAATGGAGTAACTGAACAACGATCAAATGAATTAAGATCAAATGCTGAGAGGGAAATAAAAATACTACTCGCTAAGAAAGGTTTACTACCTAAGAAAACATAAATAAAAAACCCACTAGGAATCCTTAATCGGACTCTTAGTGGGTTATTTTTTTTAACTTCCAAAGTATTGTAAGTCTATACTTATTTCTTTTCCATTCTCATCGTATACTTTATATCCATTTTTATTTATAAAACTTTTTAATTTAATTTGTCTTTGCTTAGTCTCTTGAGTAAACTCTTTTAGTCTACTAAAGTTTACCCCAAACAAATAAGTACTATAAAGTTTTAAAAAATTCTTTAAGAAAGCAACATCAAGATTGTCTACGAACTTTGTATAGTTATCTTTAGAGACATCAAACCTTTTTCCAATAGTAAGTATCTCACCTAACATTTCTTCGTGTTTTATTCCAGATTTCATTCTGTCATCAAAACTTTCTTTGTAAGATATTTTTCTACGAAAGTATCCATTTTCTGCAGACACTTCAAATTGAGATAAGCTTTTAAACTTAGATAAGTTTGGATCATTTGCTAATGGGTTTATTACCTGACCAGTTTTCTTATCTTCTTTATAAGCAGAGTTGTGACCTAGAAGATCTACAATAAATGCTTTCTCTCTATCAGATAAAAGATCATTACTACTTCTCTTTTGAAGAGGTTGATTATTATCTTGAGAATTATTAACAACATCTTCTACATAATTTAAAGATTCTATAAAGTTATTATAATATTTCTCAAGAGATTTAGTTATCTCTTGACCTACATTATATTCTATTAACTTATTAAAGTGTTTGTTTGCTTCTCTTATAACAGTATCATAAGACCCGACATCAACTATGTCTGCATCAAATATAGAAAGACCAAAAGCGTTAGACACATAACTATCTGGGTCTTCGCCAACAGCTGTCTTCAATCTTTTTAAAGACTCTCCTGAGAATGTAAGAGCTTGTATACTACCATCAGCACCATGAATTAACATAGAGATCCCTGCACTAAAATCATCATCTCCTGTAAAGGCTTCATTAAAACCAGTTTTAGGATTAATCTTTTCTTTAGTGCCTGTCATATCTTCTACGACTAAGTACTTACTAACTGAATACTTTTTATTTCCTATCTGATATTGTATAGGAGAAGTCTCAGTATCTACACCACCCGATGACTTCCTAGATAGAACTAAATATGTACCATCAGCAGTCTTAATTGGTATAGGTGTGTTCATAGCTTGACTTAGTTTTGTAAAGGATCTCATAATAGATTTGTACTCTAGCACAAATGGATCTAATACATGTGCAACTCCATGATCAATATATACTTTATGTAATGCAGCTATAGCATTATTAAAATTATTAGAGTTTTCTAATAAGTCTACTGCAAATGAAAACATATCATCAGGATCTCTTGTAGATTTCTCTTCAAGTATATTATTTCTTTCACTATAACTTTTACGTATTGACTCTTCTACTTTACCTTTTAAAGTATCAAACTCAACACCATAAGGTATAGTCATCATTGAGTTTTTATTTAAAGCTCTGTCTGTAAATATAACATTAGCTATAGCATCTAGTAACTCAGGTATTGTTCTGTTTGTAACACCTGCTGATAACTTTTTAAATGTAATACCTCCATACAATTCAGAAGAAGGAATCATATTCATATTCTTTTTTAATTCATAAGTTAATTTATCTCTTATATCTCCTCTATCAGTAAGAGTATAATTATTATATCTTACACCACCTGTTAAAAAGGAAGTGTCTTGGTTGCCTAAGAACTGAGCTAAGATAGCAGTACCACTGGTCTTACCATCAGTGTGTGCATTAAAGTTTGCACGAAAAGGTTTACCAGTTTTATTTCTTTTCCATTTAGCGTAATCAGAAAACTCTATAAGACCTTCTACAAATAATAAACCATCCATACCTTTACCAGATATTGCATCTATTAACTCAGCATCTCTTTCAAAATCTAATTGAACGTTAGGCAAACGTGTATTAGATGTTCTATCTGCTACAGTTATTACATTAACATTTTCTTTTTTAACTTCTGTTGAGAAGCTGTCTGTAAATGCTTGTATTGTTTCTGGGTTAGTCGTATACGCTTGCTTAAGTCTATCACCCCACCCCTCTAACTTATCAGAGAATAAGTCTAATAGTTTCTCTCTCATCATAGGTAAAGCTTCAGATCCTTTTATGTTTCTTCTCTGAAGAGCAATCTCTCTCATGTTTATTCTTTGATTAAGAGTACCCATAGATTTGTCATATGTTAAAAGTAATTCATTGACTGAGGTAGCACTTGTATCAGCTAGTATCATAGCATACATTTGTCTTAGGTTTGCCTCTGCCCTGCTTCCTTCTTTTACAAGGTAAACATTGGGACTTCTAATTAAAGCCCTTACAATTTTACTTTTTTGATAATTTAAATCATGATCAGAAACTTGTATCCTACCAGCAAAACCTTGTCTAGCATGGTTAAAATAAAACACATCACCTAGTTCAACACTTAAACTTTTTATATCTGTTATAATTTCTTTAACAGCTTTATCGTATTCTACTCTGATGTGTTCAACAATTTCTAACTGTGGTACAATAGGTTCATTATTATATCTTTTTATTTTATTCTTAGCTTGTGTTAATTTGTATTCGACTTCAAGATCTGTTATCTTTGAAGAACCTATACCTAATATATCTAACTTCCATCTGTCTGAATCTTTAGCTCTCATATAAGAATCTAAATAATTATTTAGATCTGGTCTACTTGTTATAAAACCTAAAGCAGTTTGTAATAATATACTAAATCTTCTACGATCAATAACAATAGGAACATTGTCAAGAAAATTTAGTGCTTCATCAGATGCTTTAGAAAACCTTACACCTTTACGATTACCACTAATTTTATTTGCATCAACAGATGCTACAATCCTATTCTTTCTTACACGAGTACGAGCTTTATCAATTAATCTTTTTCTATAAGGTGAAACTTCTGAATGATTTAATTGTTCATTCCCTGTAGAAGTTAATTGAAAGTACGCTCTTTCATTTTTAGAATAGTTACCTGCTACTCTTTCAACTAATTCTGGATTAGCTTGTTGATAAATATTCTTAGCAAAATCACCTACAGTAATCGCTTCTTCTTTTACGATGTCTGTATCTGGACTTTGATTAGTTGCTGTTCGATATGCTTTTATTATTTCTCTACCAAGAGTTTCATTCTGTTGTTCAATAGCAACTCTAGGTTTATTATCTTTATTATTTTTACTATCAAAGAAAATATCTCTAGAGTTTACAGTAGATGCAAAATATTCTTCAGCATTAATAGCTGCTATTTGTAAAAACATATCATCAGGAACCAAAGAAAAAGCAGCTTCAGGAGAAGTTTTACCTGTGTCTTTATTATAAACATTCATTGATCTATTTAAATCTACTGATCTAACAGCATCTAATGAATGTAGTGCAGCACCTAAAGCACCTTGTCTTTTTGCTGTACCATCTGGATCTAAGTCTTTAAAAGAATTAGCTCTAACTTTAGGATCAATAGCTCTTATATCATTATTAGCTTGTCTCCTAGTATCAAATGTTTTCCCATCAATCTTAGGGGTCAACCCTGAAATTGTAGAAGCCTGTGTTGGATTTAAATTTACAGGATCTTTAACAAAGTTAGATACTTTCCTAGCTCTTTCTTCCACCCTATCGGGTGCATAAGATGTAAATGTTTTTTCTTTTTCTGCAAAAGAATTAATAGCAGCAGCAGAAGCATCACCTTTATATTCTATTGGTCTATCATCTCTTAGTTCTTGTGATGTCTCATAGATACTTGGTAATCCTTCTCTTTGCTGTTGTTCTTCTACTGCTGAATTAAAGATATCTAAAACTGTTCCATCTAAAGCTGGTGCTTCAGTCGTGTCAGATTCAACAGGCAGCATCTGCTCTCCTGTTCTGATAGTATCTATCGGAGGAGTGGCAGTTACCTCTTCTTTATCTTCTGTAAAAGAAACAGTAGGATCGCTCATCAGTTCATAAAAAGTTCTTCCACCTATAGTTCCACCAAAAGCTGTTCTAGGATTTCTTTCTTCTTCTAGTTTTAAAAGAGGATCAATTAAACTAAAGTTACTTCTTTCATTTGCTATGGTTGTAGCACTTCTTCCCATAATTAACTCCTTACATTACTATTTCGCCAGCTGTCTTACCAATAGAATCAGTCCATCTATTTATAGAACCAATAAACGGTGTAGCTTTAGCCCACTTTTTAACACCCGGTTCTATATCTCCACCAATAATATCTGTTGTACCAGTAACCATTCTTTTTAAATTACCAATACCCGGAGATTCAGATGATGCAGAACTTAATAACCAGTTGCCGATTGTAGATTCACTTGATCTACCTTGAGGGTATAGTGGCATGAACTGATCTATAACACGTTCATAAGTACCAAGTAACCCAGACGATCTAACTCCACGTTGTATATACTGAGAGTTATCTAAGTATTCATTCTCACCTTCATCATATTTTATCCAATCTTTCAAGGCTTGAGAAACAAAACCTAACATGATCATAGACCCTACAGTAATAAATGTACTATATCTCATACTTGGAGATCCTCTAGCTACTCCTTCATCCCACATTCTTTTTAGATGATTAGATGTAAATGTAGCCATAAAACCTTGGAACTGTGTGAACAAAGCAAACCTAGGATCTTGATAGATTAATGGTCTATTCATCGCCATAGGTAATGCAACAGCTTCATTAACAAAGTTAAACACTGCTTCACGTAATTGATCATTCCTAAATTCTAATTCATCAGGTGTTAAGAAATATAAATCATCTGTATTATCAATAAGTATATCAGATGTTTGGTTCTTACTTTCCATAATAGTTTTCTGAGCTTGAGCAATAGCTTCAGATGATGACTTGGGATTAGCAATTACTTTATATTCTGCACGATTTTTTGCTTCTATGTTAAGTTGATATCTCATATAGAAATCTACAAACCTATCAACATCTAATCCAAGATTACGTAAGTACTCTGTTGCTTGAGCTACTTCTTTAGTTATTGTATCAAGTTCTTTCTTTTCAAGTACTCCAAAGGATTTAGAATCATAAGCACGTATTTGCTTTGGTCCTGTTAACTTTTCAAAAGAACTCATAGGTACATCTTTTAATACTTCAAAGTTAACTATGTTTTCTATATCAACAGCACCTTCTACCCCCTCATCTATTTTGTCTTGTTGTACAAGATAAGAATAGTCT
>Ga0181380_1000987_pt1 | contig 12601 bp, 7 predicted proteins | sample 3SPOviralmetaG_FD_130116 | JGI IMG/M metagenome (GOLD analysis project Ga0181380, IMG submission 130116) | Marine viral communities from the oligotrophic San Pedro Time Series (SPOT) site, San Pedro Channel, CA, USA - 3 SPOT_SRF_2009-08-19 | ecosystem: Environmental > Aquatic > Marine > Strait... | reverse complement strand
TGTAACTATGTCTACAGATGCCACCACAGATCCAGGAGCAATGAAAGAGCTTTATGCTGTTAACTTAAATTATAATGTATCTAATTTTTAATGAAAGCTAGAAAAATAAAAGAAGAAGATTTTAATACAATAGATGAATGGTACAAAGGTTGGGGTTGGCCATTGCTAGATAGAGAGCTATTACCTGATAATGGTAAAGAAGGCTTAATTATAAGTGATAATAATATAGATTTAACAGCTGGTTTTGTATGGTTTACTGATTCAAAAATGGCATTTTTTGGATATATAATATCAAATCCAATAAAGCTAAAAAAAGGTCAAAGACATAAAGCAATTTCTACTTTAATATTATGTGCTGAAGAATTGTGCAAAAAAGTAGGAGTAAAAATGCTAGTGACAAGTAGTTCAACAAAAAGCTTGATTGAAAAACATAAAGAATTAAATTGGAAGTCTAATGATAGATCTTCCTTTGAGTTGATGAAAATTTTAAAATAATAATTATGGGAAAAAACATTGGGCCAGCAGGTATGGCAATGGGCTTAGTCGGTGGTTTAACAGGTGCTGTTACATCAGGAATAGCCGCTAGGCAAAGTAAAATAGAAGCGCAAAAACAAGCAGATATTGCAGCAGATAAAGAAGCAGCTTTAGCAGCATTAGAAGCTGATAGACCTGCTTTAAAAAACCCATATGAAAATATGCAAAATGCTTTTGCAGATTTAGATAATCCATATGCTAATTTAACAGTATCTACTGAAGCTTTTAGACTACAAGCTCAGCAAGCTGATCAAGCTTTAGCTAATAGCCTAGATGTAATGATGGAAACAGGTCAAGGCGCTGGTGGTGCGACCGCTTTAGCGCAAGCTGCATTGCAAAGTAAAAGAGGTATTGCAGCTAGTATAAACGCTCAAGAAACTACAAATGCTAAATTAGCAGCAGAAGGAGCAGCTAGCGTTGCCAAAGCTAAAGCGCAAGGTGAAGCTAATTTGCAGCAATTAAGAGGTCAAGGAGATTTTAGAGCTCAACAAGATGCTATAAGTTTTCAAGAGGCAAAAATGGAAAGAGCAGCCTCTCAAATGGATAATGCTTTACAAAACGAGCAAGATGCTAGAGCTGCTAGAGCAGCAGGAATCGCTGGTGTTGGATCTAGTATTGTTGCTGGATTAGGTTCTGCCTCTAAATTTATAGGTAAATAAATAAACAATTATGAGTTATAAAAGCCCTTCAAGAATAATAAATAGACAAGCTCAAGAAATTCAATCTGGTGGTGAAAGAATACAAAATCAAATATTAGAAACTACAGATGAATATCAGAAAAGTGTTGAACTACAGAAGAAACAATTAGAAAATTTAGAAAAAGAAAATGTTCAGTTAGAATCTAATTTTATAGATAGAGTAAACTCTGCTACTAAAGGCCATGGAGAAATAGATAAAGAAGTTGTTGGTATTTTTGACACTATAATAGATCAGTCTAGAGAAAACAAAAGGCTAGCTGACTTGGGAGAGGCAAATGGAGGTATATCAAAAAGAGAATATATGCTCAGGCAAAAAAGTTTAGAAACAGCTCCTCAAGACTTTAAAGCTCAAGCAGATTATATGGCTGCTCAAGTTCAAGATTTTCAAGAAGCTTTAAATAATGGTGATATGTCATCTGTTGGCTCTGTTGAAAACAAAGCAGTATTAAATGCTATGTCACAAAATCAACCTGTTAAAATACATAGAGAGGGTAGTGAGTTTTTCTATTATATACCTAAAGAAGATGAGGATGGTAATTTTCTTCCTTGGCCAGAAAACGAAGGTAAATTGAATGGAACTGCAATGATGGACAATGCTGCACAAGAAAAAGATTTATTTTCTAGAAAAGCAGATATAAATGGAGTTATAGATTTAGCTTGGGAAAAAAATAACGAAGCTGAACTAGGAGACATTGGTCAGTTTATAACTGAAACAACTATTAAAAAAGGAGACATACACCCAATTACTGGAGAAGTTGTGGAAATGGAAGAAGGTTACGAACAAGTTATAACAATGCCTAAAAGTGATAATAGAAGTAAATTTATTGACAAAGTTGAGGCAGGCTCTATGTTTACTCCATTACTAGGTAATCAAAAGAAAATGTTAAGTGTTTGGCAAGACACTATACCTGACGGAGAAGTTCAAGAAGATGGCTCTTACACACCTAACTCGTTAGCCTCTTTTGCTGAAGAAGGTAATGAATTAGGTATATCTTTATCAGACATGGGTATAACTATGAAGCAATGGCAAGATTCAGTTTATGGTGAATATCCTACTGATTTAAGTCCTGAACAAAAATCTTTAATACAACAAAATCAAGCTAAAGCAGCTAAAAGATATATGGCTAATTTAGCTTGGGATAAAAACTCAATATCAGCTGGTGGCCATAAGACTAGTGGTAAAAGAAAAATAGTTGACAAACCAAAACCTGGAGGCGCAGGAACTCCTAAAGAAAAAACACTTTATGAAGGTCTTAATTCTACTCAAAGATTAAATTATGCTGGTAACAAAAGAAAAGAACAAAGATTAGTTACAGAGTTAGAAGCTATAAAATACGGGCCAAATGGTGAAGTTGATACAGATACTATTACAGCTTATGAAAATAAAGGTTACGATTTTGGAGAAAATCCTCCAGCAACTAAAGAAGATTTTGAAAAAATTATATATGAACAAGATGGTTTAGATGATACTTATTTCGCTATTAAAGACTCTGAAAAAGGCGATGAAGTTAAGGTAGTAGCAAATAATACTTCTACAGGAGACTCAATATTTAACACACCACCAACACCAACTAACTAATTATATGAAAGATAGAATACAACAAGTTTATGATTTATATCGAGCTAATAACTTAATTAGTGAAGCTATTGATTTAAATACCTTTACAGATATAGATGATAACCAAAGACAGCAACTTTACGATTTAGGTAAAAGTAGAGGTTTGTTTTCAACTACAGACTTTGGAACTTTCACTACAGCGTGGACTAGTGCAACTATGGAAGCAGACAAAGAGCCTGCATTAGAAGACGAGTTACAAGCACCTACGGAAGAAGTTGTTGAAGAAGTTGTTGAAGAAAAACCAGAACCACCGCCAGTTATACCTTTAGATGAGTTAAACGAAAAGTACGCTAAGACTGACGAAATGTCAGAAGAAGAGTACAATAAAGAACTTGCTAGAACTATGGACAGCATTATGTCTAGAGGTAAAGCTTTAGGTATAAATGTTAGTGAGACAGACACTAAAGATGAACCTTCAATAGATTTTAACTATGATCAGTTAGCTAAAAACTCTATGCCTGCGATGGATAACGTTATTAGAAACGGCGTAGCGCCTGGCTATTATGAAAGCTTGCAGAACGTACCAATGGTTAAAATTGAAGAAGTTCCTGATGAAACTTACGCTGAGTCTACAGGTATAACTAAACAAGTTATGACCGAAATTAGTAATGAAGAAGCTAATTTAATACAAGAAGAAAATAAAGTAAAACCAACTGCAGATCAAATAAAAATTCAAAAGCTATTCAATGGCAGAGGACCTGCTTATTACGATGAGAGATCTATAGAAGAGCAAACAAAAGACTACAATGATAGTGTTATGGCTATTAAAGGTAGTAAGCTTACTGATCAAGAAAAATATGTTAAACTTAGTAACTTACATAAGCCTACTTATAGTACTCTAAAAGAGGTTGATGGTAAAATGGAGTTTGTAATAAAACCTGAGTTTCAAGAAAAAGTAGATTTAAGATTTAAAGATTTAGGAAAAGCATTTGAAGATAAAGACTTAAATGATCCTACAGTACAGCAAGAAATGCAAAAGTATATGAAGGACATGTCGCAAAGTTTAATTACTAGTGACCCAATATTAAGAGAGCAGTCTGTAGCTATACAAAATTTATTAAAGCCTAAGTATGATGAAATAGGAAAAAGCATAAGAGCTAAATATAAGTTAGACGCTGACTCAGATGAGAAAACTGTTGAAGCTGCTAATAATGAGTTTCAAAAACTTACTAGTAAATTGTTTCAAGATAAAATGGCTGCTTCACCTGTATATCAACATGTAACTCAAGATATTCAAAAGGCTATTGGTGTTTCTGCAGATAACGCAAAGCAGTCTATACTAAAAGCTAATGAAACAGTGCTAGGGCTGCCAGTTTATGCAATAGCAGATGTTATGAAAGCTAGTAGATTTCCTGGTTTAGAAACTGCAGGTATATTACTAGAGCAAGGTTATAGTGCTATTAACAACATGGGTAAAGATTTTAATGCAGGTCAAATATCTCAACAGCAACTAGGTCTTGCAGAAAGAACAACTCAAATAAATGAAATAAAAAATATTCAATCAGCTTACCCAGGTAAAGAAATATATGCCTACCCTGACGGCACTTTAGATTATAGTAAAATGGGTATAAGTACTATTGGACAAGGTGATGTAGGTGGTTTAACAGAAGGCCAAAAACCTAAACAGAAATACTCAGTTAGTGGTAATGAATGGAAATCTAGCGCTGTTGACCCAGAAGAATATATAGCAAATAGAGAAGCTAAAAATGCTCAAAGTGAAAAAGTAATATTAAGTGATTTAGAAGAACTACAAAATTATGCTGGTGTAGCAGAGCTTGCTGATAAAATAGATTTTGAAGATGAAGATGGAATGACCTATGCGGATGTTGTAGGTACAGTTGGTCAAGTATTACCAAACATAGGTGTTGGTGTTGGTGCAGCTGTGTTAGCTCCCGCAACTGGTGGTCTTTCTCTTTTAGGTAGTTCGTTAATGATAGGTGGCCAAGAATATGGTGCTAACTACTGGGGCGCATTAGAAGAAGGTTTGACAGAAGAGTTAGGAAGAGAACCTACTAATGAAGAAATAGTAGACGCTTTAGCCAATGATAAGTATGCTGATCAAGGAACAGCTGCTGGTTGGGCTGCGTTAAGCGCTGGACTAGAATTAGGAACTTTTGGTACAATAAGTAAAGGATTAAAAACAGCTAGTAATACTTTAGGTTTCAAAAACTCAAAAGACTTTGTTACTAAAATAATGAAAGGCGAATTAAAAAATGCTGTTAAAAAAAGTAAATCTGCTTTTATCGAAGGCGGCAAAGGATACGTTAAAGAATATTTTACGGAAGCTGCTCAAGAATTAGCTAGCCAAGCATCTATAGGTCAACAGGTAGATAATGACATATTAAAAAGAATAGATTTACAATCAGCACATCAAGCAGGAACTGGTGGTGGTATAGTAGGTTTTGTATTACCTAATGTAGGCTCTATGAGAAGAGGAACTACCAATATGATAAGAAAATCCGCCAGACAAGCTGCTATAACTTTAAATTTAAAAGGAGCTGAAAACTTTAAACAACAAACTAAGTTTTTTCAAGATGCACAATCAGCTTTAAAAACTAAATATGATAATGGTGAATTAACACCTGAAGAGTATGAAGCAGAAACAGAAGCTATATCAGATCTTAGAAATGCGTCTTTAAAGATACCTAAGGAGTTTTCTAACACAGCTAGAGCAGAAGCTTTAGACTTAATGTTGGAACAAAAAAAATTACGTAATAGAGCTGAAGAACAATTAGATGAATTTTCAGGTAAAGACAAAGCTAGATTAGCAGAAGTAAGTGAGCAATTAACAGATTTAGCTAACAATGAAAATGCTATAAACAACGCTATGAAGTTTACTAAAAGCGCTGGGCTAGATGTTAATATTGTTAGAAAAAAGAACTCTGCAGAAACTCAAAAAGAATTAAGAAAGTTTAAGCTAAATAAAAAGCAAAGCAAAGCAGCTTCTAAAAACTTTGGTGTTCATGTTGTTGATGGTAAGGATGGTAAGAGAAGTATTATACTTAATGAAGAAGCAATTAAAAACAAGAAAAAATGGACTACTGCTCAGCATGAAGTATTGCATGATGTTTTAAGTGTAGCTTTAAAAGGTAATGACAGAGCCGTGTTTGCTATGGGTAATGCTGTAGATAACTTATTAAAAAATGTAGATGGTAAAAGTAATGCTAATTTCAAAAAGAGATTAGACGCTTATAAAAAGAAACCAGAATCTACACAAGCTGAAGAAAAAATTACACTACTATCAGAAGCAATAACAAACGGTGATGTCACTTTTGATGAAGGAGTATTTACAAAGCTTGGTGATTTTGTTAGAAGAGTATTCCAGCAAATAGCACCTGATAGCAAGTTAGGTAAAATAAAATTTGATACAGCAGAAGACGTATATAGATTTATTAAAGATTACAACAAGTCTTTTGCAAAAGGCAAAGTAACAAGAGCTCAGCAAAATGTATTAGACAAAGGAGTTGAAGTTTCTCAAGACATAACACCACAAGGTCCGCTGCAACAACAAGATGTTACTACTAAAGAATCTATAGACGAAGCAGCTTTAGAAGAAGAAGGTTTAACTATACAAGATGACATAGACCAGGACTTTGATACGCCAGGTGTTGAGCAAGTAGATGAAATTATTAGAGAAATACCTCAAGATATTAAACAAGAAGATAATAAAGAGTTTGACGAGACAGCTGCTGATGAAGAAATTGTAGAAGGATTTAGGCCGTTAGCTACTTTTATAGCTAAAGGTTATAAAGGTAATGCTAAATACAACCAACAAAGACAAAATTTAATTGAATCTATACTCAAAGATGAAAGAGGTGTTTTAGGTTTATTTAAGGCTTATAAAGAAAAAGTTGCAGCAGGAGAGTTTGATGGTACAGCAGGACAGTTTATAAATAACAGAACAGCAGGTATAAGACAAAGATCAAAGCAGATAGCAGCTGAAGTTTTAGGTTTTGCAGCTCCAAAGACTGGTCCTAAAAAATCACCTATACCAGAGGGTAGACAAGAAAAACAAAGCCTTAGAAGAACAATGGGCTTCTTTACTACTAAAGAGCTAGATCAGATGTTGGCAGATAGAGAAATAAACAAAGCTGAATATGATAAGCTTTTAAAATCTTCTCAACAACAAGTAATTAAAAAAGGTCCTAACAAAGGAAAAACTTATGGAGAGGTTATAGATGGTTTCTTTAATAAGGTAAAAACTCAAGTACAGAAAGGTGTTTTAACAAGCCCTAAACAGATAGTTAATTACTTAACAAATGAATTCAAAACTAAAAGGTTTGTTGCTGATATAAAAGATTTAATGGGTACGCCTAACTCTCAACAATATGCTGACTTTTTAAATAATTTTAGTGAAGCTATATATGATAAGCTAACTCAAAGACAAATAAACAAAAGATTTGCTTTTGCTAAAGAACCAGTAATTGATCCAAAAACTGGTAAGCAAAAACGTATGACTGTTGGTGAGTCACAAGCTGTAGGCACACAAGTGTCAGATAAAAAAGCTGGTAATCCTGTATTTACAAAGAAAGCTTTTAATAAAGATGAGTTTATAGAACAGCATTTAAATCCTACTACAGGAAGACCTGCTTCTAAACAAACTGCTTTAGCAGAATCTGTAGCCGAGGTAGTTGGTTTCGATGCATCTCAACAAGCTTTACAAGATCCGGAGACATTAACTAACTTAACTGATAGAAATAAAACTATGGCAGAATTAGAGGTTGTATCTAATGATATAGCTAATCAAACTGCTAGAGGTATGACGTTTAAGTTTAGTTTAGATGATGGTTCTGCAGGTTCAATAAATCAAGAAGATGCTCCTAATCTACAAAAAGATTTAGATACTTTTAATAAACTTGTACTAGATAAAGGCTTTGAAGATGGCAACGGTGATTTAGTTCCTGAAGTTGCAGAAGCACTAGAAAAATCTAGTCCTAAACTTAGAGAGCTTATAAATTATTTGTATGAAGAAAATCCAGATTTAAATGTAGATGCTAAAGGATTTAAAAATGAAGTATTAGAAGCTATAAAACTTATTGATCCAGCTTTATATGATAAAATTAAAAGTAAAGGAACAGTATTAAGATCTATAGTAAAAGGTGTAAAGAATTATAATAAAGTTGTAACTGACAGAATGAATGCTGGTAGCCAAGCACTTGGTAACACTATTGATAATAGAGTATTTAAAGCTTTAGGATTTGACTTTCTAGGATATAAAAATGGTATACTAGATCCTGCAGGTAGAAAAAAAGACAAACAAGCATCAAAAGAGCAAGGTAAAACTGTTTATCAAACTGATGAAGACGGTAACTTTATAGAGGGAATGTACTACAACGATGTTCAAGCATTAAAAGAGCTAGAGTATACAGATGATCTTTTTGAAAAGTATGTTAAAGATTTAGATAATTTAGGTATAAAACTTAGTGACTCTATATTAATGAACAAAGACTCTACTAAATTAAAAAATATACTAAAGCCTATATTTGAAACTACTAATTTAGAAAGAAAAAAACAATTACTAGAAGAAGCAAGACCAAAAATAGAAAAAGCTAATACAGCTAATAAATTACTATTTAAATATATAGCTAATAAATTAAATGAAGCTTATAAAAAAGGAGATGTAGATTTAGAATACGTTTTTCAAATGCTTCAAACTCAAACAAACATATCTTTAGGCTTTAGATCTCTTAGTGGTTTTGACTTTATGTATCTTCAAGAAGGTAATCAATATGTAGAGGGTAAAAACAAACCTTCTATAAATAAGTGGTTAGAAATGACAGATGCTCAAAGAGCAGAGATGTTAGAAGATTTTAATAAAGTAAATGATTTTAAAGAAAGATATGATCTTCATTTAAAAAATAATTTACAAGCAGGTAAATTTGATTTAATTAATGCTCAGTGGCAAGCTGCTTTTGGTACTGTATCAGCTTACAAAGATTTAACTATAAAAGGAGAACACTTAGGAGCTAATGCAAATACTATGGCTAAAATATTTTTAGGTATAGCAGAAGGTAATTTAACAGATGCAATGTTAGAAGAAATGTTTGTAGAACATACACAGCTTTTTGGACCAACATATTTAATGGATGTTATAGATGCTAAGGGAGTAGAAGGAGGAGCAAAGACTGGTGCAACAAGTAAAGAAGGTATTTTTAGATTAACTAAATTCTTAAAAAACAACCCTAAGTTTAGTAAAAATTTATATGCTACAACAGGCAACAAAGCTTTTTTAGAATTAGGTAAAGTAGAAAAACTAACAGAGCAAATACAAGTTCTTAACAAAAGTCAAGAGGTTGCTAAAGATGATAATGTAGTAATGCTTAAAGAGTCTAAAGTTGTTGAAGCCGATGACAATATGTCTATGGACGATGTATTAAATAAAGCTAAAACAGTTGATGAAGCTTTGAAACAAGCTAAAAAATTAAATGCTCCTGTTAAAAAGATTAGAGTGTTTGATTTTGATGACACATTAGCAACTACTGAATCAAATGTAATAGCTAATCGTGGCGATGAAAGTATTACTCTAACTGCAGAGGAGTTTGCAGAACAAGGTAAATCTTTAATAGATCAAGGATATAAATTTGATTTTACTGAGTTTGATAAAGTTACAAAAGGTAAAGAAGGTCCATTACTTAAAATAGCTAAAAAAATAAAAGATGCTAGAGGTAATGAAGACTTATTTGTATTAACAGCTAGAGCTCCACAAGCGCAGCAGGCTATATATGAATTTTTAAAGTCACAAGGTGTTGAGTTTAAAAAAGAAAATATAATAGGGCTTGGTAATTCAACTGGCGCTGCTAAAGCTAATTGGATAGTTAATCAAGCTGCCAAAGGTTATAATGATTTTTATTTTGCTGATGATGCTATACAAAACGTACAAGCTGTTAGAGACGCGTTAGATGTTATTGATGTAAAATCTCAGGTTCAACAAGCTAAAATAAAGTTTTCAGAAAACATCGATAAAGATTTTAATGATATTATAGAACAGAAATCTGGTGTTGCTTCAGAAAAAAGATATTCTAAAGCAAAAGCAGAAGTTAGAGGTGCTAATAAAGGTAGATTTAAATTTTGGATACCTTATTCAGCAGAAGATTTTATGGGATTAATATACCCATTATTAAGCAAAGGTAAATTAGGAGACAGCCAAATGGCATGGTTTAAAGAGCATTTATTTGATCCATTTGCTAAAGCCGCAGAAGCTTTATCAGCAGCACGTTTGCAATTAATGAATGATTTTAAAGCTCTTAAAAAAGATTTAGATGTACCAGCAGAGCTAAGCAAAGATGCTGGTGATGGTTTTACTAATGAACAAGCTGTAAGAGTTTACTTATGGAATAAGCAAGGCTTAGACATACCTGGTCTTTCAAAAACAGATATTAAAGAGTTAAGTGATGTAGTAGAAGGCAACTCAAAATTAAAATTATTTGCTGACAAACTTCTTCAAATAAATAAAGATCCATACCCAGCACCACAAGATAGTTGGCTTGCTGGAACTATAACAACAGATTTAATAGCAGGTTTAAAAGTTAAACGTAGTAGTTTACTAGAGCAATGGCAGGCTAATGCAGATGCTATATTTAGTGAAGAAAACATGAATAAGTTAGAAGCTATATATGGATCTAAGTATATAGAAGCTTTGCGAAATGTTTTAAGTAGGATGAAAGCTGGAAGTAATAGGTTACAAACTGGCAATAGACTAAGTAATAGAATACTTAACTATATTAATGGATCTAATGCTGCTATAATGTTCTTTAATACAAGGTCTGCTATACTTCAAACTATTTCAAGTATTAACTTTATAAACTGGGACTTTAATAACCCGTTAAAAGCTGGTAAAGCATTTGCTAATCAACCTCAATACTGGTCTGATTTTATGGAGTTAATGAATGGTGAGTTTTTGAAAGATAGAAGAAATGGTTTAAGAATCAATATAAATGAATCTGAAATAGCAGACTTAGCTAAAACAACTAAAAACAAGGCCAAAGCAGTTATGGCTTATATACTTGAAAAAGGTTATTTACCAACGCAGTTTGCTGATAGCTTTGCTATAGCTTTAGGTGGTGCTACATTTTATCGTAATAGAATAAATGATTTAATGAAAAATGAAGGCATGACAGAGGCTGATGCTAAAAAACAAGCTATGACAGAGTTTAGAGAAATAGCAGAAGAATCTCAACAATCTGCTAGGCCTGATAAAATATCTCAACAACAGTCAAGTGACGTTGGTCGTTTGATACTTATGTTTGCTAACACGCCTATGCAATATGCTAGACTACAAAAAAGAGCTTTTCAAGATTTAATGAATGGAAGAGGAAGTTCTAAAGCTAATATTAGTAAAATAATATATTATGGTGTAGTTCAAAATATAATATTTAATGCACTGCAACAAGCAATGTTTAAAATGGGATTTGGAGATGAAGACGAAGAAGAAGATGAAAAAAGAACTTATAGAACTTTAAATGGTATGTTAGACTCTACTCTTAGAGGTTTAGGTATAGGTGGTGCGACTGTTTCTGTAGCTAAAAACTTCTTATTAGATATATACGAAAGATCTGATAGATCAAGGCCTGAGTATACAGATGCTGTTTGGAAATTACTACAATTTTCTCCACCAATAGGTTCTAAAATATCTAAACTTAGACAAGCTGGTTGGGCATTTGATAGTAAAAAACGTAGACAAGAAATACTAGATAAAGGGTTTAGTTTAGACAATCCTGGGTTAATGTCTTTTGCCAAAGTAATATCTGCAACTGGAAATATACCGCTAGACAGAGTTCTTTCTAAATATGAAAATATAGAAGGAGTTATGAGTGAAGAGTCTGAATGGTGGCAGAAATTAGCTATGGCAGGTGGCTGGCCTAAGTGGGATATAATGAAAGATGGTACTGATAGAAAACCACCAAAATCTAAAAAATCTAAACTAACTAAATCAGGTAGAAGAAGAATTAAAAAAAGAAAAACTAGAAAAAAGAAATAACAATGGCTAAAAGAACAAAAAAAGTAGTTAAGGATGCTTGTTACCATAAGGTAAAAAAAGCAAATAAAGTTTGGCCTAGTGCTTATGCTTCAGGTCAACTAGTTAAATGTCGTAAAGTAGGAGCGGCTAATTGGGGTAAATCTAAAAATAAATAATTATAGCAATGGAGCTTGGAAGAAATAAAAAAAATAAAAGAAAAAAGAAGTCTGACCCATGTGACGCTTTATGGGCTGAAAAAAAAGCCTTGTACTTGGAGAAACCAGGTGGAGAACAAGAGTGGAATACTGAAAAAGATGAGTTCTACTGTGATGGAACAAAAATAATTCTACGTGAATCAGATGATGCTGATGTGCCTTTTACTGACGAACAAATGAAAAAACAAAATGGCAAGAAAAATTAAAGGTGGAGGCACCAGAAAAGTTTGTTTACCTGCTGCAAAAGTAAGATCAATGTCTAAAGAAGAAAAAGACAGAGTTATAAATGCTAAAAAAAATGCAGCATCTAGAGGTAAGTATAGACGTAGTTCTAAAAGCAATATAAAAGGAGCTCGTAAAAAAGGAGCAACTCTTAAAGATTGGTTTGAAAAAGAAAACTGGATAAATGTAGCAACAGGAGAACCCTGTGGCAAAAAATAAGGAACAATAAAATACTGGGCACCATACCCAAAGTTCCTGTAACCAAAAAAGGGGATCTCATTACGAGGTCCCCTTTTTATTTTTAGATGTGGAGAATATCAGAGTCGAACTGATGACCTCCTGCGTGCAAGGCAGGCGC
>Ga0181380_1000985_pt1 | contig 12616 bp, 7 predicted proteins | sample 3SPOviralmetaG_FD_130116 | JGI IMG/M metagenome (GOLD analysis project Ga0181380, IMG submission 130116) | Marine viral communities from the oligotrophic San Pedro Time Series (SPOT) site, San Pedro Channel, CA, USA - 3 SPOT_SRF_2009-08-19 | ecosystem: Environmental > Aquatic > Marine > Strait... | reverse complement strand
AGTCGTTGTATTGCCATCACTATCCGTTATAGTTAAAGTTATTATTCCATCTTCCACGTTATAAACAATTGTATTGCCTTCTAAAGTTAATGTACCACTATCAGAAGGAACCTCACCAAATAAGTTTTCTACTAACTGTCTTGATAGTTGTGAGTATATACGTGATTCTAAGTTTCTTATAAATCTTGCAAGTGTAGTATTTTCTTTGTCTCTTTCTATTTGGTCTTGAAGTGCCTTAATCTCTGCCTTCAATGCTTCTTTACGATTAAACTCTTGATTCTGAATAGTAAGATAATGTGAGCTAGTATTAATACCACTAAAACTAGGACTCTTAAACTTAAATACTATCTCATCTGCAATGCTTCCTACAGACCAAAACATAATTAACATAGACCAAAAGAACATACACCACTTGCAGTTCCTTGAAGCTTTTTCACTTTTAAATGTTGGTATTAATTTCATAATGCTTTATCGTTTATCCAAAATGCAAATAACATAAGTCCAAATACAGATACTTGTATTATAGAAGCTACAGTAATTTGTTTCATCGGGTGTATATCTACAATTTTTTCTATCCAAGATTCACTTGGAGAAAGATTTACTACTTGTAATATTTTCTTGTTAATCTTTTCGTTGGTCTTTTTTTCCATCTGCTCTAGCTATCCTATCTACGTCTACTTGTATACCCATGGCAGTTCTAACCATTGAGTCTATTCTTATCATGTCGTTATCCATCTGTCTTACTCTGTCTATTAATGCAACTATCATACCGTGTTGCGTATCTAATTTTTTATGTACATCTGATATTAAATGTTGAAATAATTTCCAAACCATCCAACCAGCAGCAACTGCAAAGGCTGCAGGAATACCCACAGTCTCTAATACTTGCATAAAATCTCTAGAGTCCATTATCTTCCTTTTGCTAAACTACCGCCAAAGTACATACCTATAATAGCTGATACTAAGTTAGTGTCTAATTGAGTTATTACAAGCCCTTGAAAAGTAATCCATTCAAATACTTCTCTACCGGGTTTAAAAAATAAAAAACCGGGGTTCCAGTTAGTATAACCTACAGTAACAGCTACATCTGGATAATATACAGCTACAAGTTTAGGTAAAAGAACAATAGCAAAGACTGATGTTAGTGCTATAATTCTTCTTGTCCATGCAAAACCTTTATCTTTTAATCCATGGTCAAGTGATTGCTTTCTAGCTTTCATATCAAACTCGCCACGTGTTATAAGTAGTTTCTGTGCTTCTGCTTTAGCCTTACGACTTTCAGCCCAGACACTCATTAATCCTCCAAGCACTGTTGAAGCTAACATAGTTACTATTTCAAACGGAAATCCCATATTAATCTTCAAACATTTTATTAATTGTACTTTCTAATCTATTAGCTCTATATATTCTATCGTTTAAGTTTTTTTCCCAAGCTATAGGATTTTGTTTTCTATTTAAATAATCTTTAGGTCTTTCCCACCTTGAAGTAATTGCTTCAGTTATTTCATTTACAGTGCCATCTTTAAATAAATTTCTTAAAGCTCTAGCATTACCATAACCATTCGATACTAAAGCAGGGCTTTTAGTGTTATAAATACTATCTATAAAATAATCTAATTGTGACTCCATAGAATCTTTTTTATTTTGTCTATTAAGAAAAGCACTATATTGTTTAGGATGGTCTCCTCCGGGGTCTAACATAAACAAACCATATCCCGGTCCGTTGTACTGTTTCATTTGATAATCATAAGTTCCATCAGTTTCATGTTCAATGTTACCCATAATTCCTAGTATAGCATTTTTTTCTAATCCTTTATCTTTTAAATAATTACTTATTTTAGTTTGATTTAAATCTGAATCTAATTTTTTATATTGACGTTCTTGTTCTTTTATTTGTTCTGGTGTAAAAAGTTTTTCAGTTTCTGTAGTCATACCACCTTCAGCTAATCCAATCCTAGCCATCTGGTCAGAATAAGGCTTACCTGTATTAGGGTCTACTCTATCTGCAGGGTCTTCTTTAGTAAAAGGAACATTGTCTTTTCCTACTACTAAACCACCCATAGCAAAAGTTTTAACTCCCTCGCTTAATATTTTCTTTCTAAGTTCTGGAGTAATAATTAAAGCATTAACATTAAATAATTCTTTTTTATCGTAAGGTGCTTCTAAATCTAAAACGCCACGACCACTAAAAGTATCATAGTATTCAAAAGGTTCATCTGATATATCTTTAGGGTCTATTGTTTTTTTCTCAACTTTAGTATTATATTTTTTAGCTAATTTTTTTAAGTAACTTGGAAATAATTTATCATATAAATATTTTTTTGTGTTTTCTCCTTGACCACCATATCTTTGATTTACAATATGTGATTGAGCTATCGATATAGAATCTTTATCTTCTTTTACTGCTTGTAATAATATCCTGTCTATAATTCTTTTATACCAATCTTCTTGTATTGGGTTATCTGGAATAAGTTTTTCACGGTCTCCATATTTATCTGATATATTTACAATATCCTGTATTGCAAAAGTAAGTTGACTTTTTAACTGTCTTAGTTGAAAAAATTGAACTTCTTCTAAATTTTCTCTTTTTTCAAATTTTCCATTTATACTTAAATCTCCATAATAATCTTTTAAGTATGCTGGAAAAGATTCTCCTCTTTCTTTAGCTTCTTTTATATCTCTTTGTAGTATACGACTATCTAAATCTCGAATGTTTATTTCATGTTTAGAATTATAAAGTTCAGGATAATTGCTAAAATTTTCATCAAAGTCTGCAGTAATTTTTTTACTACTGCCTGTTCTTTGTTTGTCAAGTTTATATAAAGATTCTATATTTGTATTACTTAAGTCATTCCATTCTCCTTTAAAATTATCTATTATGTCTAATTCTTTTTTAGTATATGGACTATTTTTAAACACTTCATATTCTACTTCACGTAAATTATAGTTAATTTTATCATCAAGTGATGGAAGATTTCTACCCTTTCGTAGTTTATTTAAAGTTGTTCTAACAAGATTTTCTTTTCTTCCTAAACTAGCATCAATAGTTTCGATTTCTTCATATATTTTATCAGCTATTTCTTTATTAATTTTATTTTTTACTCCATAGTCATAAAGATTAGATAAATAATCAGACTGTAATTCTTCTATGTGTAAAGTATTTATAGTCTTATTTAATTTTTTAGAATCATCTTTAGAATCTTTAATTAACTTTCTATCTTTAGTAACAGCGTGTCCAAATTGAGTTAACTCATCATTAGAAGTAAAATGCATTTGGTCCATTTCATAAACAGAAAGTTCTTCAACTTTAGGACCACTTTGATTATATACAAAATTTCTATAATTAGTACCTCCCGGTGAATTTTCATCAATTACAAATTTTAATATAGGTCTGTAGTCTGCTCCATAATCTCCTAATAAATCTTCTTGTTGTAATAATTGTTGCATTTTAATTTTAGCTTCCGCACTATTATAAGCTAAATCATGAAATTCTTCAAATTCTAAAATTTTAGTTTGATTAATGTCATCAGAAAACATTTTATATCCTATATCTGAATTACCATAAGCAAATATTTTTAGTTCATTTATAGGTGGTTGACTATATCCGTCTTGTACTTTAAGATTAGATAAATCTGCTGTTATAATTTCATAAGGTAATTGTTCTTCATAATCTTTTTTACGTAAGGGTAAAGTTATGTTTTCATGTAAATCATATTTGTCATCAAATAATCTAAACTCTTTTCCAAAACCTTTTATAAATTGTGTATTTTTATAATATTGAGTATCTTCTTTTTTTATTTCTGTAGTAAGAAATTTCCGTGCTTCTTCATAAGATAATGTTTTTTCATCAAATAACAAATCACTTTTAAGTCCTGATTCAGTTCTTATAAAAGGCACAATACTTAATTTTCTATTTGATAATCCTTCTGCTACTTCAATTCCTTTTTCATAAGGATAATTTTTAATATACTCTTCTACTTCTAAGTAATCTAATTCTTTTTGTTTAATACCTTTTGCACTTCTTTGTTGCTTTAACCACTTAGATAATTTAGGTCCTGACATTTCTTGAGCAGTCTGTTCTTCTGTTAAAACTTTTAGAGTAGGAGAATAATTACCATAATCATCCATGTAAAAAGATTGCATTAGTTCTTGAACTTGTTTATCATATTCTGTAGTTTCTTCTTCTGTTAAAGTATCTCTTACAGTTTTAGGACCACCACCCATTTCATCATCTATTCTAGAATAAATAGGTTTTAATTTTGTTGTTAGTCCCTTAACTACTTTACCTCCAACCATAAATGGTTTTCTTTTTTGTAGTTCTAAAGGTTTAATTACACCTGTTTCTTTTTTAATACCAGTAACTATATCTGCAGTACTTTGAAATCCTGCTCCTATAGTCTTGTCAATATTTTTAGCTATTTCTTCTAAAGGCGTATAAGGCTCTCTAAAGCCAGTATACTCTTCCATTATATCTCCTATATTTCTATCAAAGATATTCTTAATACCTCTTAGAGGAGCTTTACGAGCTATTGTTGTAAACAATCCTCTATCATATAAAGTTAATCCTATTAAATCATTTATAACAGGACCACCAGTTCCCACTCCAGCTACTAATGGGTTTTGACCATAAGCCATTCCTTCAAAACCTCTTAAAAGATATTCAGTTGGACCAAGTAATCCTACACGCTGATAAGCCTTTAGAGTATCTCTCCAATCATCTTCTTCTGTCATTTTTTCTCGTTGCTCTGGAGTTGCTCTCCAATAGTTTGTAGCTTTAGCAACATTAGTAGACATTAAAACAAACGCTGCTAGTTTAGGAGCATTAGTAGTCGTATCAGTTATTGTATCTTTTGCAAAGTTTCTTAATACAGTATTACCAAACACTGTAGGGTATCTTAAAAACTGTGTAAATATATCTACTTTAGGATTAGTCATAAATAAAGGAACAGTAGCAAACTCTCTACCTGTTTGAAGTATAACTCCATTTGTAAATCTTCCTGCTCCTCTGACAATATCATTTTTATAAAACTCACTTTCTCTTGCAGCTTTATTTATATTGTCTCCGAATGTTTTATTCCATTCTAAACCTTTCTCAATATCTACACCTAAATCATTTAGCTCACCTCTAAGTCTTGATACTTTAGAAGCACTAAGTTCTTTAGGGTTTGCAAGTTGTTTTAAGTTAGACTGTATTAAATCTTTACCTGTAGAAAAAGCTGCTAACTGAATTGTTTTTGTCCAAGGAATAAGTAAATTAAATCTGTAAAAACCTCTAGCTGCTTTTTTTAATGTTTCATTTTGTAGTCCTTCGCCTGATAAACGATTTGTTAAATCTGCCATGGCTTCATCAACAGCTAAAAAAACACTATTCATTTCTTTTGTAATCTCTACATCACTTAAATTATGTTTTTCTTTTAACATTTGACCCATTTCAGTGGTAAGTATTCTACCTCCATTTTCTATACCTTCTTGCATTCCTTTTACTGCAGAGGATATAGGAGCTTTACCTAAAGTAATAAATGCTTCTGATAATGAAGATACAGTAGCTAAAGGTAAGTAAGCCATAGCATTAGCTAATTTAGTTCCGTCATATAAAGCTTGTGCAGCTTCACTAGTAAAGTAATCTACTTGCCCTGTTACAGACTTATAAACATCTATAAGATTTTGTTTATCTTTTTTACTTAAAGTTCTGTCAAACTCTGAAAGTTCTTCTTCTATAGGTTTTATAAATCTATTAATAAACTGTTGTTCATTAGTTTGTTTAAAGTATAATAGATTACCGGCTTCTGTTTTACCACCTATCTTAACATCTGAACCTTTACTTAAGAAATGTTTCTTATGCTCTATAGTCCTTGCAGCATTCATAAAGTAATTAGTAGATACTGTATGTAGGTCATTAGATAAGAAGTCTTTAAATGTATTATCATCTAAGTTTTCAAACTTACGAGCTTGGGTTAATAAAGCTGAATGAGAACTGTATAGTTCATTTTGTTTGTTAAGCATTCCTTTGATAACGTCATCAACTTCTTCTTCTGGAACAATATCATTATCAACTAATAGCTTTCTAAACAAAGGTGTATTAGCTTCTATAGCTTCTCTATCCCAACTACGAGGAAAATAATTTTCAACTTCACCTACATTTAAACCTATTTCATTAGCATCTTTTCTTACACTATCATAATATAATCTTAAATTATTAGCAGTATCTTTAACTGCTTTAGAAGCTCCGGGAACAGTACCACCTCTAAGGATTGTTATAACTTCTTCTCCTGCTTCTGGTGAAATACGACCTGTTTTATATAAAGGTTCAATAGCAGCTTCATATCCTGCTTTATAATTACCTCTTCTAAATTGTAAATCTTCAGCATACGAATAACCTAGTTTTGTTTTAGACTGAGTAATTAAACTCTTGTTAAACTCTGAAGTAAACTTTTGACCAAGTAATCTAGCAGTAGGTGCAAACTCTGCATCTGTTTTTAAAACCCATGCAGGACTTGCCAAAGTTTTAGCTAGTAGTGCATCTTTTTTCTTTCTTAAGTTATATACTAAATCACTACCAGCTTCTTTTCTATAACCGTCTTCACTGTAAAGTCTTTGTAGTCTATCTTCAAAAATTTCATTTTTTCTAGCTAATCCTCCAAAAATACCACCTGTTAAAGCTCCTATAGCTGCACTTCCTACTAACTCTGGATTAGAATAAAGTTTACGCATGTTAGTATTTACTTCTGTTTGTTGTCTAAAATGATTATCTAACCCTGTCCATGTTCCTACTTCTGCAGAAGTAAAGCCTATTGTTTGTGCAGGAGTAAATCCTTTTTGACTTAAAGCAATATTTTTTAAACCTTTATTAGCTCCTGTAGCTATTGCTTGTCTTGAAGCTAAAGAAGTTCCTCCAGTTACAGGAGTTAATAGCATAGCTGCAATTGCAGTAGGGTCTGTAGCTATATCAATAGTAGCATCTTTTAAAAGTTCTGTGTATTGTTTTAAACTTCCCATATCTGCTCTATCAAAAGTAGAACGTAAATATTTATAATCTTGTTTTTGTTGTTGAGAAAATTTATCGCTATCCATAGCACGTTGCATACCTTGGAATAAATTAAAATCAGAATCTCTTAAGTATTCAAAAACATCATTAGACTGTTCACCTATTGATGATAAAAATCTTTCTGATATATCTTGAAACTCTTCATTGTTTTCAAGGTCATCTAAAGTATAACCTCTTTTTAACTTAGAAGAAGTACTAACATTATATATTGCCATAATTAATTTTTTTCTGGTTCTTGTTTATCTATATATGAAGAGTATATTGTATAAGCTCCTATACCACCATAAGTTAATTTTCCAAACCTACTTCCAAACCCCGGTAATAAACCTGATTTTTGTACATAAACTCCGGGTATAGTTACTAGTCTTTTCATAAATAACATTGTATCAATATTGCCTTTAGCATTCATACTTCTAAACACTGCTTTTTCTACAGGATTTAAATTTTTTATAAAAGCTTCTTTACCTCTCATTTTTTTAGTAGGGTCTGCATATTTTGTAGCCTTAGCAATAAACTTAGCCATTGAAGGATGCTTTAAAATTTGACTACCTATTTTAGGTGCAATAGCACTAACTGTTTTTCCTACAGCTGTTTTAGTACCAGTAATAGCAACGCCTCCTACAGGAACAAGAGCTATATAATCAAAATTAGAATCACCAAACTCTTCACCAAATATAAATTCTGAAACATTTCCTATAATAGGAGTATTTAATATATCTTGATAAATTTCTTTTGTTTCTTTAGGTATATCTGCAATTTCTATTATTTTTTTATTATAGTCTTCAGCAGGAATAACTCCATACTTAGTTTCCATAATAGAATTAATTGCTGCTACATCTCTAACTGCAGTGTCTTTTCCTGAGTCAACTATAGTTTGTAATAATTTATCTCTTAAATTTCTTAATTCACTATTTACAAGTACATCGGGTTTTGTTTTAATAACACTGTCTGCATACTGCATTATTTTTTCAGAATCTATTTGACCAAGTGAGAAATCAATATCAAATAAAGTTGGGTCAGTATTCGGTATAGCAGAATCTTGATTTATTATATACTTAGTAGCTACGCCTAATGCTCTATTTCTTTGCATACCATATTGATTAACAAGATAATCTTCTACACTTAATATTGATTCTGTTAAAAGAGTAGGTCTTTCTTTATATTGTTCTTTATAAGAATCTATAACTATACTATCATTAGTACCTTTAATGTATTCTGCAATTTTAGTAGCACCTATACTAAGTTGTTGAGTATTTAAAGGTTTTCTTCCTAACTCTCTAACAGATTCAGTTGTAGGTATAGGGTCTCCTAATGTTACAGGATTACCATTACTATCTATAGCAGTCGTAACTAAATAATTTATAACCGTAGTTTTACCTCCAATAGTTCTTTCTTCAGGAACTACTGTTTGTTTTGCATTTTTAAATACTATTTTTTCTGGGTTGTCTTGTATAAATGTCACTAATTCATCAATAGGGTTTCCTAGTTTACCATAATCTTCTATTGCTGTTTTAACATTATCAAACTGTGTACCTAATAAACCACCTAGCTTTTTTTGTTTAGCTAATCTATCTTCTTCAGTTAAAGTATTTTCATCATGTGATTTAAAAACTTTTAAGACTGAATTACCTAAAAATTCTGCTACATTTCTTACAGGAGCATCTTGTTTTCTACTAATTTCTATTAAGTCTTGTGGAGACATGTTAGGTATTTGAGCATGTGCATCTACTTGTTTTTGAAAAGATTCTAATCTTTCAGGGTCAGATGACCAGTCTCTTGAAATATTATTTATAGCATCGTTAAATTGACTAGTATCATATCCTTCACCATATTCATTTACTAAATAACCTTCTAATAAATCTTTTGTTTCAAATTCTAGTATATCTTTTGTTGAGTATCCTTGAGCTATATAGTCATTATAATTTTTATTAAAATTGTTAGATTGTTCTAATTGACTTACATAATTACTTCTAGCAAGAATACCTTCTGTTTCTAATTTATCTGCATTTTTATTTATAACTTTAGTTCCTAACCCTATTAATCCGTCTAAAATTGTTAAATTTTTACTAAATTTATTTTGACTCTTAGCTGTTTTTTCTCTTTTTTTACGAGCTTCATCAAATTGTTTTTGTGCAAAGTCTACACCACCGTCATCATAAAATCCCATTACATTTCTCCTTTCGCTAGTATGCTTTCTTCTTGTGTTGGTTCTTTTCTATTTAATAGACTTAAAGGCATTTCAACATCTTTAATATTATTTATAATTTCTTCAGGTAATCCTCCGGTAGGTATTTTAGATTCTTGAGGTAATTTACTTTGAGCATACTTTTTTAAATTAGCAGCTTTCATTTCTGCAATTTCATTTTCATCATCACTATCTAAATCTTCTTCTTCATCTCCGTTTATACGATAGTTAATATTTGATTTTTCTGCCATAGCCATTAAAGAATAAATAGTAGGTTCTATTAACATCATTAACAAATCAGGATTCCATTTACCTTGTTGAAAACCTGTTTGTAAAATTTGTAATGCTATATCGCTTAATGGAACTCCATCTCCTATTCCTTTCATAAGAGAAACAAAGTTATCTTCTTTTAATAAATTACCAGTAATAAAGTTTAAAGCTTGTCTAAAGTCTGTAAACTCCGGTGGATTTTCCCAAGGATATCTTTCATCTGGGTCATTAGTTAATGATTGACCCGGTATAGCTCTACCTGAGTTTGTTAATGCATCTATTCCTTGTTGATTATATTTTTCTGCCATAATTTATCCTATGTTGTGTATCTTAACTGTCCTACTTTTTTAGCATAATTAATATCTCCACCACTAAATACTTCTTGAGTTAAAAATGGAGCAGCTATACTAGAACCAGCACCCCAAGAACTACCCAATGATTGATAAGCTTGATTACCTTTGGTAAAATCTTCTGTGTTAAATGTTCCTGTACTTGCATAACTATTAACAGAACCAATATCAAAACCAGTAGAAATAACTCTTTGTTCAGGAGGGTCTCCTGCTGCTGCATAAGAAACTCTAGTAGCAAGTCCTGATTTTGCACCAGATTCTAATGATTCTTTTACTAATGTTCTAGGGTCTTCAAATGCATCTTTAATTCCTTCAACAGCTTCTTTACCTTTTGCTAATAAACCTTTACTGCTTTCTTCTGTAACTTTTGTTCCAACAACAGTAGTTTCACCTCCGGGTACAGTATCAACTACCTTACCTCCTAAAGAATCTGAAACTTTTGCAGTTAAGTCAGCAGCTTTATCTGTAGAAGTAAATATAGAAGTTCTTTCTGGACTTAAAACAAAACCTTCTCCTTTCATAAAATTAGTAGCTCTGTTTATTCCATTTCCTATAGCTTCTGTTACAGTACTATAAGCACTGCCTATTGCATTACCTGCATTGTAAATAGCACCTGCAGCTTTATGAATAAAACTAGTTCCTTTAGCAGCAAAGTTTCCTAACGACCCCCAAAGACTTCCACCAAGAGTAGGAAGAAACATCATCAATCCTATTTGACCTACAATGCCTAACTTACCAAAAGCTTTACCAACTTTCTTAACTACTTTTTTAATAGCTTTACCTATTTGTTTAACTTTTTTTCTTAAAAATCCCATTGTGTCTCCTACTTATATTCCAATTATTTTATTTATAGTATTTGATATATTATTAAAATTACTTTGCCAATTTTTAGCAACATCTCCTTCAGCACTAGCAGCAGCTATCATAGCTTGTATTTTTCTTGTAGCAGAATCATTAGCCCATCTAAAATTATAATCTGCTTGGTCTCTTAATTCTTGCCATAAAAATGATTGAGCTGCAGAAGTCATACCAAAAGCCATCTTAGCATTTTCTTGATTAATAGCATTTTGTGCTGCTGTGTCAGCTAAGTTTGTTCTTCTTCTCCATTCTACGTTTGATTGTTGAATTGCTAAAGAATTTTGTGTATTAAACTGGTCTCTATTAAAATCTATTTGTTCATTAAATTGTCTTGTTTGATTTACAATGGCAGCATTAGCTTTATTAATATCAGCTTCAATACCAACTCTACGAGCCTCTGCTGCGTTGTTTTGTTGAACATTAAATTGTTCTGCTGCATTATTTTGTTGAGAATTAAATTGTTCAATTTGTGTATTAAGACTAGTCATAAATTGTCTAGTTTGATTTTCACTAGTAGCATTAAATTGTTTTGCAACATTTGTAGCTGCTTGATTGCTTAATATTCTTTGTTGTTCTTGTTGAGCTTGTAATATATTAGACTGTTGTTCATTAGATATATTTTGCATATCTATAGCTAAAAAGTTTTTAGCATTTTGTATTTGAGCTTGTTGATTTAAACTAGCTTCTGCAACATTAGCTTGAGACATAAGAACAGCATTTTGCATGACAGCTTTTTGTGCATTATTAGCATCTGTTATACTAACAGTTTGTAAAAATTTACTGTTAGATAATTCAGTTTGTTGGTCAGCATTAAACTGAGCCATGTTAAGACTAAATACTTTATCAGCATTTTTAAGTGCTGTTTGTTGTCTTAATTGAGCATTTTGAATCTCTACTTGTGCTTCAATAGATTTTTGTTGTCCTACACTTTGTTGTATAGCCTGTGCATTACTTTGTGCTAAAGGTACAGCACTTTGTATAATAGCATTAAATAAACTATCTCTACCGACTGTAGAAGCAGACATACCTCTACGTGCTAACATCTGTTCTACTTGTGCAACAGCAGGTCTAGCCCAAGCTGGTATTTCACCATCTTCCATACCACTTAGTAAACTATCTAATTGATTAGATACTAAAGCTTCTTCAGGTAATCCTTCAATTATTCCTCTTTGTTCTTCTGTAAAATCTGTTAGTCTAGCTTCTAAAGCTTCAGGGTCGCTTCCAAGCTCTGCTATATCTTCTTCAGATAATCCTGCATTTCTTAATTGTTTTTTAGCTCTAGTAATTCTTGGTAAAGATGTCCCTGCTACTTGAGCTGCTGTTGATTTTGCTTCTTCACTTAAAGTTCCAACAACTCTATTTGCTAAAGCTCCCGGTTCTATTTCAACTTCAACTGCTTCAACAGGGTCTATTCTTTCTACTCCAACTGCTTTTGCTAAAGCTTCATCTCTTACTTCACCTTTTGCTGTATTAACTTGTACTGTTTCAGTTACAGTATCTGCAGCTATAGTAGAAGGTAAAATAGGTTCTGGAGTTTTTACAGTAGATATATCTTCCATTTGTTGAACTACTTCAGGTCCAACTTCTTCAACATACTTAGGATTAACTCCTTTTCTTTTAGCTAATTCTATTGTTTCTACATTATATTCTTCGCCTTCTTTAACAGGCACTAATTCTTGTTCAGGCAATATACCTTCAGGTATTTTACCAGCAGCTATATCTTCTGCAGTTCTACCTGTTTTAGTCATTCTTACGCCTCTTTCTGATTCAAACAAAGCTTGTTTCTGTGCATCAGTCATTCCAGCAAATTCATCTTGTGGAGGTGTTTCATCCGGTGGTGTTTGTGGAGGAGTTTGAGGTACCCAAGATGAGCCTGTCCAAACTAATACAGTTCCGTTAGGTAATGTT
>Ga0181380_1000983_pt1 | contig 12628 bp, 31 predicted proteins | sample 3SPOviralmetaG_FD_130116 | JGI IMG/M metagenome (GOLD analysis project Ga0181380, IMG submission 130116) | Marine viral communities from the oligotrophic San Pedro Time Series (SPOT) site, San Pedro Channel, CA, USA - 3 SPOT_SRF_2009-08-19 | ecosystem: Environmental > Aquatic > Marine > Strait... | reverse complement strand
TGTTATAAATCTTTTAAAGGTTCTGTAGAATTAGAATCATATAATGACTACCCACAAGGTGCAGTAAACAACGCTAAACGTGCTTTAAAATGGGCAGAAAAAAATGGATGGGGTTCTTGTGGAGAAGCTACTGGAAAAAAACGTGCAAATATGATAGCATCAAAATCGAAACTAACAAGAGACACAATTGCTCGTATGGCTTCGTTTAAGAGACATCAACAACATAAAGACGTTCCATATACAGAAGGTTGTGGTGGTTTAATGTGGGATGCTTGGGGAGGTTCTGCAGGTGTTAATTGGGCAATAAGTAAACTAAAACAAATAGATAAAAAATGAGAATATTAGTATTGTTATTATTTATAGTTAGTTGTGGAACATACAACACAAAACCTAAAATACAAATAACTCACGTTTTAGCAGTTACAGAACAAGGAGATACATTAAGGCTTCCTATTAATATGATTAGACCAAATATCTATTACAATGTAGTATCATACCCTAATTATCCACGATACTATGATAATTGGTATAACAATAATTGGAATAGAAGTTATAGAAATAATCAACCAATTTATGTAGAAAAAAATAATAATAAAATTATTAATAAACCTAAAGGGGAAACAAAAGATATATCAAGGCTTGAAGTAAATAATAGTAAAGTTAAAATGAAATAATAATGAAAAAGATATTAGCTAAATTATTCGGTGGAGTTGGTTCTAATATTGCAGAAAAAATATCTAATATAATAGACAAACATACTTTTAGTAAAGTTGAAAAAGCTGAATTTGAAAAAGAGATGACAGAGGTTTGGATAAATGCTGAAGCTGATATACAAAAAAATATTACAGACAGGTGGAAAAATGATATGAATAGTGATAGTTGGTTAAGCAAAAATGTAAGACCTATTGTATTATTGTTTTTAGTTATATCAACTGTATTAATGGTTTTTATTGATGCAGGTATAATATCATTCGAAGTTAAAGATAATTGGGTAGACCTATTGCAAATGGTTTTAATCACTGTAATAGGAGCATATTTTGGTGGTAGGTCTTACGAAAAAATAAAAAAATTATAGCCAATTAAAAATAAATTATATATTTGCTAATGCTAATAGCGAAACTTACACAACCTAATAAAGATGGAAGGTGTTTGGAACAGGTATTTAAATTATTTCTTTTTTGTAGGCTTTTTTCTTTGTTTTTCTTTTTGTCCTTTTTCTTTTTCTTTCTTTTTAGTTATAATTAATACTATATTTAAAATAAATATTATAATAAATGAAAAAAATTTCAAGAAAAAATTTAGTTAAACGACTTGATACAGTATTTAGTTTATATATAAGACTTAGAGAAGCTGATAATGAAATGGTGGAATGTTTTACTTGTGGAAAAATTAGTCATTACAAGAAAAATATGCAATGTGGCCATTTTCAATCAAGGGGTGCTTATTCTACAAGATGGGACCCGACTAATTGTCAAGTTCAATGTTATGGTTGTAATGTAATGCAACAAGGTAGACAATATCAATTTGGTTTAAATTTAGAAAAAAAATATGGCGAAGGCGTTGCTGAAAAATTACTTATAAAATCTAAACAAACAGTAAAATATAGTAATGATGATTTACAAGAAATGATTTTGTATTATAATAATCTATTAACTCAATATTTACTATAAAAATTTGTTTTATCAATATTAATAATATATCTTTGATATGTTCTGTTTCGTTTTATCCTTAGTTAAAAGGGGTTAATTAATTTTAACCCTTTTTTTTTATATGTTAATTTATTTTTATATATTTGTTTTAAATATAAAATATATATTATGAACAGAACAATTTCATACGAAGAACATTATGTACAAGTAGGTTTTTATCAAACTATTATAAAACAAAAAGAAAAAGAGGTAAACGATTTACGAGACCAATTAAAATTATCTAATGATTTATTAATAAAATCAAAAGGTATAATTGAAACAGTAAAAGCTAAATTAGAAGTATCACAACAAAACAGAATAACAATATGAAAACAAATATTTACTCAAAACTTTACGACTTACAAAACGAACTTGGTGCAATTAGCAAAGATGCTACAAATCCATTTTACAAATCTAAATACTTTGACATTAACTCATTAATAGGTCAATTAAAACCATTATTACAAAAACATAATTTGGTATTAATACAACCTATAACAGATAATCAAGTTAGAAGTGTTATTGTTGATTTAGATGGTGGTTCTGTAGAATCATCAATACAATTACCAAATGATTTAGATGCACAAAAATTAGGAAGTGCTATTACTTATTTTAGAAGATATACATTACAAAGTTTGTTAGCTTTACAAGCAATAGATGATGATGGAAATTTAGCTATAAAAAAAAATAAAAAACCTATATTGTTAGATAATACACCTCAATTTAAAAATGCACAAAAAGCATTAGGGAATGGTAAAACAATAAATGATATAAAAGAACATTATATTATTAATAAAGATATTGAAATTAAACTATTAAAATTTAAATATGAATAAATTAGACACAGCTTTATTGTTAAAACTTAATAAAAAAGACAAAGAGTTATTACAACAAAAAGCAAAAGAAAAAAGAATGTCCTTATCAGGATATATTAGAACAGAATTATTAAACAATTAAATATAAAAACTATGGGAGCAATTATTAATGCAAGTATTAGAGTCGACAAATTACCTAAAGAAAAATTTGTAAAAGGAAAAGATGGTGCAGTTTATTATAATCTTACTATTTCACTAAATGATGAAACAAGGTATGGTAATAATGTAGCTATTATGGATTCACAAACGAAAGAGGAACGTGAAGCTAAAACACAAAGAAACTATCTTGGAAATGGAAAAGTCGTTTGGACAAATGATATAATCAAATTAGCAGAAAAAGAACAAGTAGTTCAAGAAACAGCTAATGATGATTTACCCTTTTAAAAATGTAATGTACCCTACGAGAGGAAAACAGATATAGAATTATATCAAAATATTATTTACATTTAAAAATTGGAGGATTAAAAGTCCTCCTTTTTTTTTTATATATTTAAACAAATGCAATTAAGATTAGACGAACAACAAACAGAACAGTATTTAATAATGCAAGCAATCGAAGAAGATTGTGTTATTAATGCAAAAGAAAAAATAGAATATCCACCTGTAGCAATATCACTTGGAGAAAATTTAATTAAAACATCTAAAGGAGATTTATTACTACCTATACCTATAGGAACTTATGGTAATTTTTCATTTGTACAAGCTCCACCAAAAACAAAGAAAACATTTTTTGTTTCTTTAATGGCATCTATTTATTTAGGTGGTCAAAATAACTTTGGTGGTAATATTAAAGGACATAGGGAAGATAGAAATGTTATACACATAGACACAGAACAAGGTAAATGGCACGCACAAAGAGTTTTTAAAAGAATATTGGATATGAACACTTTTGATTATTCAGAAAATTATCATACTTTTGGATTAAGGACTTTAAATCACAAAACAAGAATCGAGTTCATTGAATATTGTTTAGAACATAAAGTTGCAAAAACAGGTTTATTAATTATTGATGGCATAGCAGATTTAGTTTCAGATGTTAATAATATTGAAGAATCAAATGCTTGTGTACAAAAAATAATGGAATGGAGTGCAAAATATAATTGTCATATTATGTGTGTAATACATTCCAATTTTGGCTCAGATAAACCTACAGGACATCTTGGTTCTTTTTTAGAGAAAAAAACAGAAACACAAATACAACTTGAAGCAAACACAGTTAACAGAGAATGGGTAACAGTGAAATGCAAACGTAGTAGAGGATATTCATTCGAAACATTTAGTTTTAAGGTAAACGAAATTGGACTACCTGAAATCATTGGGAATTTATATGACCCTTTGAAAAACTAAATAAATATGATTAATTTCTTATCGGAGATTTTTAAAAAACATAAAATTTGGATAGACATTGTATGCACTTTTGGCTGTAATAAAGAAACAGCAGAAGATATTGTACAAGAAATGTATATTAAAATTGATAAAAAAATTAAAAATGGTTTAGATATTAATTTTGGTAATAACGACTACAATTATTATTATATTTTTAAAACACTAAAAACTCTTTTTTTAGATTTAAAACGTAAGGAATCCAAAGTTAAAATAGTTGATATTGATACAGCTAATAAACATTTATCTAATTTTGATAATAGAGATTATGATGTAGTTTATCAAGACATACAGAATCAATTAAACAAAATGTATTGGTATGACAAAAAGGTTTATGAAATAATTGAGAGTGGTGAAAGTATTGCACAATTATCAAGAAAATCTGGCATTCCATATTATTCGTTATATAATACATACAAAAAAGTTAAATTAAAATTAAAAAAACTATTATGAAATTAGGTGACTTAATTTATTACATAACTAAATATACAGGTATAAAATTCATTGTCGACTGGTATTCTAAAAAAACTGGTAAAGATTGTGGTTGTGATAAAAGGCGAAAAAAATTTAATGAAATTAAAATTAAAAGATGGTAAAATTTAGTAAAGATGATTATAAATTATGGAGTAAGTTCAGAGATTCAAAACACGCAACCATTAATCGTGGAGAATTTCGTTTGGTATGTCTCTTGCACTCACAATATTACAAGCATAAATACTACGAACCTTGTACTTGTTCCCCCAAAACAATAAATAAATGGATAAAAGAATTAAATGTTTTATGGAACAATGGGAATTAAAACTATACAAAAGCTTGAGCAAACAGTAGTTAAATTTTTAAACTTTGATGGTTGGAATTTAGAATGGTCTGGAGAAGGTTTTAAATCTTATGATGCTAAAGGTTTTACAAGTAAAGGAGTTCCTTGTGTAATTGAAATGAAATTTAGAAAAAAGTATTACGAAGATAAAATGCTTGAAAAAGCTAAGTATGATAAATTAATGGAAATGGATAAAGATATTGTAAAACTTTATTTTGTTAATGACCCTAAAGGAAATTTTTTATATTGGTTAAATAAAATTAAATTACCAAAAACGGTAGAAATGTATTGCCCAGATACAACTATTTGGACTAAAAAAAGATTATTAAAACCTGTTTATCTTTTAAAAGAAAATCAAGCAAGTAAAATAAATTTAAATATATGAAAGTTGGAATAACTTTTAGCACTTTTGATTTGTTTCATATAGGACATATTAAAATGCTTGAAGAAGCTAAACAACAATGTGATTATTTAATTATAGGATTACAGATTGACCCATCAATAGATAGAAAAAACAAAAACAAACCAACACAAAGTATTGTCGAAAGATATACACAATTAAAATGTTGTAAATATATTGATGAAATTATACCATACGTTTACGAAAAAGATATTATAGACATAATACAAACATATAATATAGATGTTAGAATTATAGGAGAAGAATATAAGTACAAAATGTACACAGGCAAAAATGAGTGTAAAAATTTAGGTATTAAGTTATACTATAATAAAAGACAACATAGGTTTTCATCATCATATTTACGTAAACATATTTATTATACAGAAAAAAATAAAAAATAATTATACTATTAAACATATTTTGTATATATTTGTTATATAATAAAACAAACAAAATGTACGAAATAAAAAATTACACTAAAGAATACTACATTAATCACAAATTAATTGGTACAATTATCTTAGAAAAACCTGACAGAGAAAAACTTGGTTACCCTGGTAAAAGATTAGAGGTTATAACAGAAGATATTATATTCAAAAAAAGAATATACAAAGCAGGTACAGAATTTTATACAGAAACATCTCCTATCTGTGGTAAATTAAAAGGTTCATTAAAAGAAAAATTTCAAATATTAGCAAACTCAAGAATAAAATTTTAATTATGAAAAAACTGGATAAATACAAAACAAATTTAACATTATTAGGTAACTGGGTATATAGTTATAGTACTCACGTTGCAACAATAGAAGACAATAAACTTATTCAATTAGGTTATTGGTCACAAACAACACAAAAACATATTAATTATGTTGCTAAAGAATTAGATTTAGATTTAATAAAATGAAAAAAGAAATTGCAAAAGAATTAAAAGATTTTACAGATGTAGTTTGTAAAAGGTATTCAAATAAAGACAGAGTTAATAATTTTAATAACGAAACATTTAAAGTTGAAGAAATAATACCAACAAGTGACCATACTGCTACTGTTATTTATGAAAAAAATACTTTTAAAAGAGCAGCATTTTTCTTTTATTATATACCAAGACAAAAAAAATGGCATTATTTTGTTCCTACTGATTCACATATAAATGGAATGAATTGTTTTGCTAATCAAAAAATAGAAGTCGAAAGACATAATTATAAATATAATTTTAATTAAAATAATGGCACATCAACCTAACGCATTTGAAAATCAAATTTTTGACCATTACAGGCAAAAAGCTAACGAAATTAATAAATCAATAGAATTATTAGTACAACACAATTATACTGTTGTTGACTTACAAGGTCAAATAATAAATAAAGAAACTATACACAACGATAAAAAACCTATTGTTTCTTCTCCACGATATACAAAAAAAAATAAAGAATGATATTGTTATTTGATGCAGATAGTTTAGTATTTGCAAGTTGTTGTAGAACAAAACAATTTCCTGATGAACTTCCTTATTACACAAATTTATCTGATGCTATAAATAAATTTGATGAGCAATTTATGAAAATAGTAAACGACTTAGAGGAAAGTTATGATATTGAAAAAATAATAACCTTTAATGGTTGCAGAGGTAATTTTAGGAAATTAATAACTACTAACTATAAAGCAAATAGAAAGAAACAAGAGTTACCACCATTACTACATAAAATGCACCAATACGTAAAAGATACTTATGAAAGCAAATTTGGTTTTGGTATTGAAACAGATGATATGGTAGCAAGATATTGGTATACATTGAGCCAAGAATTTGGTAGAGATAATGTAATGATTATTTCAATAGACAAAGATTACAAGCAGTTCCCTTGTTTAATGTATAATTACCACCCTAAAACTAAAAAGGTATTAGATATAACACAACAAGAGGCATTGTATAATTTCTATGAGCAAATGATAATGGGCGATACAGCTGATAATGTGAACTACTTTAGAGGTAAGGGTAAGAAATTTGCAGAGAAATACTACAAAGATTGTACTACAAAATATCAATACACTAAAAAATTATATGAATTATTTAAACAAGAATATAAAAGCAAAGCAAAATTAAAATACATTGAATGTTATAACCTTTTAAAATTAAGAACAAATTGACACAAAACAATGTAAAGGACTACGCTTACTTTATGAAATATAAAAACAATTTAACTCAATTTATAATTCATAATTGTACATACGAAAAAAACAAAAAAAGACACGGTAGAATAAATTTTAATGAAAGAGAACTATTAGGATTATTAAAAGAATTAGCTGATATTAGTTTGTATATTAAGCACTTAGATAAATAAAAATTTAAATTACGTTATATATATAGTTATGATAGAAAAAATAAACATTAAAAAGATTTTTCAAAATTCTATGAATCCAAGAATTATTAAGGATTTTAAATTTAAAAAATTAGTAAATAGCATCAAAGAATTTCCTGAGATGTTAGAGTTAAGACCTATTATTGTAAATCAAGAAGGTGGTATTATTGGAGGAAATATGAGATACAGAGCTTGTAAAGAGCTTGGACTTAAAGAAGTTTTTATTATAAGAGCAGAAAACTTAACAGAAAAACAAATTGAACAATTTATTATAAAAGATAATGTTGGCTTTGGAGAATGGGATTGGGATATGATTGCTAATGGTTGGGACACACAAGAGATTACTGATTGGGGATTAGAAATTAAAACATTTGGAGAAAATATTGCAGATGATGAGTGGGTAGGTATGCCTGATTTTGAACAAGAAGATAATATGCCTAAAAATAGAATTATGGTTACGTTTGAAAATGATGATGACAGAATAGAGTTTGGAAAACTAATAGGACAAAATATAACTAAAGATACAAAATCAATATGGCATCCTAAGTTAACAATGGACAAAGTAAAGGATTTAAGATATTAAAATGAATCCACAATTTCCATTATACTTACCATCAAAAGGTAGATACGAAATTAGATTAACAAGTGATTATCTAATTTATATGAAAGTTCCACATTATATTGTAATTGAAGAACAAGAATATGAATTATACAAAAAACATATTAATAGTAAATTAGTTACATTATTAATATTAGATAAAAAATATCAAGAAGAATATGAAACCTTAGATGATTTAGGAGATACGAAAAGTAAGGGACCCGGTGCAGCAAGAAACTTTGCTTGGCAACATTCTATTGATAATGGCTTTGCTTGGCATTGGGTAATGGATGACAACATAAGTGCATTTTATAGAGCACATAAAAACAGACAAATAAAAGTAAGTAATGGTGCTATATTTAAAGCTATGGAGGATTTTTGTTTACGTTATGAAAATCTTTATATGGCAGGACCAAACTACTATATGTTTCAAGTAGCAAAACAAAAGCGACCACCATTTGTAGCTAATACAAGAATTTATAGTTGTAACTTTATTCGCAACGATATTCCTTATAGATGGAGGGGTAGATATAATGAAGATACTATTTTAAGTATTGATATGTTAAAAGATGGTTATTGTACAGTACAGTTTAATGCTTTCTTACAAGCTAAAGTAAGAACAAGTGTATTAAGAGGTGGAAATAGTGGAGAATTTTATGACAAAGAAGGTACGTTGCCTAAATCAAAAATGCTTGCAGATGTTTATCCTCAATATAGTAAAATTAAATGGAGATTTAGTAGAGTACATCACTATGTAGATTATAAACCATTTAAAAATAATAAGTTAATAAGAAAAGCAGATGTAAATTGGAATGAATTAAAATCAAATAATTACGGAATGAAAATAAAAAAAATTAAATAATGAGTACAGCAAATGATGCACAATTAAATTCACTAAGAAATAATTTTAATGACTTAGTTTCTAAAAAGAAATTTTTAGGTAATAGTAAAAAAGTAATATGGCATTCAAAAAGAAGATTTTCGAATATATAAAATAAATTAATGGACAAAAGTAGACACATAAAAAAGGAATCAATGTTAAAAGCATTGGAGCATAGTTTAGGAGTTGTTACAGTAGCTTGTAGGAATGCAGAGATACCAAGAAGTACATTTTATAAATGGCTAAACGAAGATGAAGATTTTGCTAAAGAAGTTTTAGACATAGAAAACATAGCACTTGATTTTGCTGAAAGCCAATTACATACACAAATAAGAAAAAACAATACATCAGCAACAATATTCTATTTAAAAACAAAGGGCAAAAAAAGAGGTTACATTGAACGACAAGAAATAACAGGAGCAGATGGTATGCCTACTAACTTTCAAATAGAGATAATTGACAAAACCGAAGATACAGACTAATATAGTTTATAAACATCTTGTAAATAGCGATAAGAAAATTGTAGTTGAGCAAGGGGGAACTCGTAGTGGTAAAACATACAACATTCTTTTGTTTATTATATTTCACTATTGCACACATAATAAAAATAAGATAATTACTATATGTCGTAAAACATTTCCAAGTTTACGAGCAACTGTATTAAGAGATTTTTTACAGATATTAAATCATTACGAAATATACAGAGATGAATTCCATAATAAAAGTAGTAGTGAATATCATCTGTTTGGAAACTTAGTTGAGTTTACATCTCTTGACCAATCACAAAAGATTAGAGGTCGTAAAAGGGATTTACTATTTATTAATGAAGGTAATGAGTTATATTGGGAGGATTGGCAACAGCTAATATTTAGAACACAAGAACGTATTATACTTGACTTTAACCCATCTGATGAATACCATTGGATTTATGATAATGTTATAACAAGAGAAGATTGTGCATTTTATAAAACTACTTATTTAGATAATCCTTTTTTAGAAGATATAATTAAAGATGAAATAGAAAGGTTAAAAGAAACAGATGACCAATATTGGCAAATTTACGGATTAGGGGAAAGGGCAAGTAGTATTAATACTATATTTAAATATGCAGAGGTAAATAAAATACCAGAAGATGCTAAGTTAATAGCTTATGGTATGGATTTTGGCTACAGTAACGACCCTACGACACTTGTAAGTGTGTTTGTTATGGAACATAACTTATATATTAAAGAGCATTTATACAGGACTCAAATGACAACGCAAGACATTAATAAATTTTTAAGGGAACAAAACTTATTAAGTAATCCAATATATGCTGATAGTGCAGAGCCAAGACTTATAGCAGAACTTAGAAGAATGGGGCATAATATATTCCCAAGTTTAAAAGGTAAGGATTCAGTTAATGCAGGTATTGATTTATTAAAGAGATATAAACTACATATTACATCAGACAGTAATAATGCTATACAAGAGTTCAGGAATTATAAATGGAAAGAGGACAGAAGTGGTAAATTAATTAATGTTCCTGAAGATAAATACAACCATATTATTGACCCCTGTCGTTATGCTACCTACTCTATATTATCACGACCTAACTTTGGTAAATATGCTATTCGATAAAAAGTGTACTAAATGTGGTAATAAATACACATACATAGGTTCTGCACAGAATGGTTTTATGTGGTTATGTAAAAAATGTAACCATATAGATTGGGCACCTAAAAAAAAATAACGTATATATTTTTTAGTTTAATATATTTTATATATATTTGTTATATAATTAATACTAAAACAAAACAAACAATGAAAAAATTACAACACGAATACTCTAAAGATTACGACAAAAACATTGAAATTTTTGGTGATGATGGAACAAATTGTTTTATATGTGGAAGAAAAACTAATGAAAAATATTTTGTTCATTACACAACAGATGGAAATTTAGTTACTTATAAATCAAATCCAGAAAATTCACAAGGAGTTTTTCCAATAGGTCCAATTTGTAAAAAGAAATTTCCAAAAGAATTTATAGGACAATTTTAATATTAATGGGAGGGTAAAACCTCCCTTTTAAACAAAACAATATGAAACTTACATTCGAAGAAAACTCAGCATTAGCAGATGTCGAAACTACATTAAAAATGTTATTACAATACGGAGATTTAAAACCACATCAAAAAGTATGGGTTGTAAAATCACATAAAAATATTTCTAATTTTATATATCAAAATTCCTAATATAATGATGGAGTTAATTTATAAAAAGCATCAAAATTGGATAGAAATTGTTGAATCATTTGGTGTAAATAATGAGCAAGCTAAAGATATTGTAAGCCATATGTATTTAAAAGTTTACCAATTAACAAGCAAAGGTTTAGATATATCTTTTAATGATGGTGTAAATTATTATTATATATATAAAATTTTAAAAAGCTGTTTTATTGATAATTATAGAAAATACAAAAAAATAGAAATGTTATCATTACGACTTGATAAAAATGGTAATGTTATAGCTTTAAATAAAGAAGGCAGTAAATATTTAAATGTAATACCAAAACAACTAATTGCAAAAAAAACAATAGATTATAATAGTTTACAAAAAAAATTTAAATTTATATTAAATAATTTTAAAAAAACAAATAAAAATTTATATAAAAAAGATAAACATTATAAAATATTTAATGATTTACATAATGCAGAAAAAATTAATATAAAAGAATATTCAGAAAAAAATAATATAAATTATTATCAAGTTTATTCAAGTTATAATAAAACAAAAAATTTAATTAAAAAAGAATTAATAAAACAATTATAAACAAATGGGAACATCAAAAGACAATCTAATAGAAAAAATAGAGCAATTAAAAAAAGAATTAGAATTAGCTAAAAAACATACATACGTTTATGAAACTACTTCACTACATTGTAACGATGGAGAATTTTATATGTATTATGGAGATGATAAGTGTGTTGTATTTGATGTTGAAACTTTATTTAAAGATTTACCATTTATGATAACACAAGTAGTTAAAGAACAAGCTAAGATGCAAGATTGGCATTTAGAAAGATTAACAGAATCATTAAAAGAAATACAAGATGAAAGTAAATAAAGTTTATAAAGTTATAAGACCAATGAGAAAATTTGGTAATTTAATAAAAGATATTTTTATACCTGATAAATCAAATCATTTTTGGATAAGGGTTAAAGAAAGTGTAGAAACAAAAGAGGAGAAACAAAAACAAATATTTAAAATAATAGAACTATTAGACAACAGAATTGAAATAAATGAACAAAATACAGAATACTAAAGACCTATCCTTTTATAGCAACTCAATACTATTTACTAAACTTTTAAATAAAAAAGTTAATGATAATATAGATGACAAAGAATTAGTTATAATGCAAGAACTACTAATAGACATATTTTTTTATGTAAACAACTTGCAAACTCATTATGCTAATTGTAAAATGATGAATAGTAAATACAGAGAACAACGTAATGATGCTTTGTTAATAGCTGATGAATTAAGAGATGAAATTGAATGGAATGAAAATAATGTTATATAAATTTTTTAGTTTAATATATATTTTATATATTTGAATTATATTAATAATAAAACAAAACAAAATG
>Ga0181380_1000982_pt1 | contig 12633 bp, 8 predicted proteins | sample 3SPOviralmetaG_FD_130116 | JGI IMG/M metagenome (GOLD analysis project Ga0181380, IMG submission 130116) | Marine viral communities from the oligotrophic San Pedro Time Series (SPOT) site, San Pedro Channel, CA, USA - 3 SPOT_SRF_2009-08-19 | ecosystem: Environmental > Aquatic > Marine > Strait... | reverse complement strand
AGAACCAAAAACTGATTCGCCAGAAGCTAAAGCAGAACAACGTAAAAATTTAGTAGATGGTAATTTCGATGACGATACTACAGGACAAGACCACGCTGATATGTTAGCTAAAGACATCAATATGATGGGTGGGGAAGAAGCAGAAAAAGCAATTAAACACTTATTAGATAAAAATGATTTTAGTGAAACTGATGAATTAAAAAGTATTAAATCTAATTTAGAAAGAATGTCGTATAGAGCAGGAATGTTTGAAAGAAAATTAAATAAAGCAGAAGATTCTGGTGATGAAGATGCGACAATGGAATTTTCAGATAAACTTAATGATGAATTAGCAGAATTGGGAGAGATGTTAGAAAAAGTAGTAGAGAATGATGACTTCAGTATGGCAAACGAAAAAGAATATGGCGAAAAAAACGAATCAGTAAAAGAATCAAAGGGAAACACAATGAAATTAAAAGACTTATTAAACGAATCATTTGAAAGTGGTAAAGTTTATTCAAACCCATTTCACACTTCATTTGTAAAAGAAGATTTTTCAAAAGATAAAAACGAAATGACAAATGAAGAAAAGATGGCTTTCTTAGAAGCGGTTAAATCATACAGAAAATTTGGTGAATCAATCTACAGAAAAGACGGATTAGCTGAAGTATATGAATCAATCAGAAGTGTAGTAGAAAATGCTAGTAAACATATGGTTAAAGAAACTGAAGGTTCATTTGATGGAATTACAGTTGGAAGACACGTAAAGAGAATGAATGAATCATTTAAAGTATTTGAAAAAACTTTAAGAGATGTTGTTACATTAGAACAAAGACTAACCTCATCATATGATGATATCGGTGAAACATTACAGAAGTATTATGAAATTGCTGATTTATCAACCGAAGGAAATGAGTTCGGAGCCGCTAGAGCAAAAGCAATCGCAAATGGTGATAGTGAATTTGAAGTAGATGGTAAAAAGTATCCTGTAAAGGGTGTTGATAAGGATGATAAGGAAAATGCGGAAGAATTTACTAATGAATCTAAATCAATAAAACTTACTTCTATGTTAAATGAATCATTCGGATATGGTGAACTACCATCATCTAAATTAATGAAGATGAAAGTATCAGCAAAAGAGATGATGAATTCAGTTAAGAATAAAAAAGTAAACGAATCTGAAGTAGTAGAAGAAGAAAAAATCAACGAAGGTTTTTCAACTTGGGAAATGAGATTTTCCGATATGAATCTTGGTGGTGTTAAACTATCTAAGAAAAATGTATATAAAGTAAAAGCAAGAAATACAGTTGAAGCTATTAAGAAAGCAGCTAAAATGGCTGGTGTTGAAAAGAATTGGATTGCAACTGAAACTCATTCACTAAAGAAAATAGGTTAACCACAATGGATTACTCAGATATATTACAAGACATTTCAGTTGATTTATCTTATATGGTAAAGAAACATCTAAAGAATATTAAAAAATTAAATTCCAAACAACAAAGACAATTTGGAAAACTATTTTCAGATATGAAAGATGGTATTGATGATTTATCTGAAGGAGTAACTGAATCAGTAAACGAAGCAAAGTAAAAGAACTAATGAAATACGCAAGTTAAGGAGCATTATGATAAAACTAAAAAACTTATTAAACGAAGGTAATTACGATACTAAGACAGGATTGTATTATGTACAATCAGAAACTGGAGTTAATGTTCCATTTACAAAAGAAAGAATAATTGAATTAACTAATTATGTTAAAAAATTATCTAAAATGAAAAGTTCTAATAAACAATTTACATTTACTCCAAGTCTTTATGTTACTGATAATGCATCTGGTAAATCTATTTTAATTAATAGTAGTATTTTAAAAGAACTACAATCAGCATTAAAAAAACATAAATTAGCATCTGATAAAGATTTTTAAGTTTACTAAAATATTTTTGATATTTATATACACCTAACCACAATAATGTGATAGGTGTATTTTTTTTATATAATATTACATGCAAGAAAAACCAAAGAATTACAAACGAATTAGAAAAGAAGATATGGAAATACCAGGTAACTCATTAGCAGTTAAAGTTGTGAATGGTAACATTGAGTTAGCTCTCAAAACATTTAAAAGAAAAATTAAAGATAGTGGTAAGATGGATGAAGTGAAAGCTCGTAAAGAATACCTCAAACCATCAGTCATTAAAAGAAAACAAAAAGCAGATGCGATTAGAGCCGAATGGCGAAGAAATCAATTCGAAAATTATTAGTAAACACTTTTTTAGTGTTTCCAATAATACTACATACTTATTGTAGAGAAAATATACCACTCCCCAATGTGTGGTTAAATTTATTATAAATAATAATATCTATTAAGATTCCGAATAATCTTATTTCCAAAAAACAATTTAGGAGAACAATTATGGCAAATAGAAAAGATTTGTTATCTGAAGCTATTGCTGATGCTAAGGCCGTTAAAGAAACTGCTCTTGCAAATGCAAAACTCGCTTTGGAAGAAGCTTTTACTCCTCAACTTCAATCAATGATTTCTGCGAAATTATCTGAAGAATCAGAAGAATCTGATGACGATGATAATATCAATGATGATTATCATAACGATAAAAAAGAAGAAGATTTGGATTCATCTGATTTAGGTTCTGGCGACAACGCTGAACCATCTGATGATTCTAACGATTCATCTGATATCGAAAATGATGATGACTTGTACGAAGATGAAGAAGAAGGTGAAGAAGAAAAAGAAACAGAACCAAACGTAGCTGAAGAAGAAGGTGAAGAAATGTCTAAGGAGACTGACCCAACTGATGAAACTATGGAAGGTGAAGAAGATGATGATGAGTTAGATTTACAAAAAGTAATCGGTGAATTAGAAGCTGAAATGGATGGTATGGATGGTGCTGAACCAGAAGAACCAACTGATGAAACTTACGAATCAGAAGAAGACGATATGTCTGATGATGATGAAGAGCCTGAAGCTGAAGAAGATGATTCCGATGACCCAGAATTTGACTTAGATGAAGTAATCGCTACATTAAAAGAAATGGAAGACGAAGACCAAAAATCTAAAGTAGAAGAAACAGAAGAAGAAAAGAAAGATGATTCTGTAAAAGAAGAATTAGAAGAAGCTTATGCTACTATTGAAAGTTTAAGAACAACTATCAATGAAGTGAATTTGCTAAACGCTAAACTACTTTACACTAACAAACTATTCAGAACATTTGATTTAAACGAAGGACAGAAAGTAAAAGTACTTGAAAACTTCGATAGAACATCATCTGTAAGAGAAGTGAAATTAGTATTCTCTACTATCGCTGAAAACTTAAATGTTTCTAAAAAGAAAAGAACTGTTGTAAAAGAAGGAATGGCTTCAAAACCAACAAAAAGTTCTGCACCGAAGAAAATAATTTCTGAGGGTAATGACATGGCCGCTAGATGGAAAAAACTAGCAGGTTTAAAATAATTAATTAAGATTAATAGGAGAAAAAAAATGGATTTAAAAAACATCCTTAATGAAGGTTCTTCTCACCAAGCAAGATTGTCAGAAACGACAAGAGCTCTTGCATCAAAGTGGGAAAAAACCGGTCTTTTAGAAGGTATTGACAGCGAAGTTGAAAAAGCTGGCGTTGCATCTCTTTTAGAAAACCAAGCAAGACAATTAGTAAAAGAAGCTTCTTCTACTGGTACTTCTGCAAATTCAGAAGAGTGGGCTGGTGTAGCTCTACCATTAGTAAGAAGAATTTTTAGTGAAATCGTAGCAAAAGACTTTGTGTCAGTTCAACCAATGAACTTACCATCTGGTCTTGTATTCTATCTAGATTTCAAATATGGTACTAACCAAGTAGGTTTCGCAACTGGGTCTGGTAAAGATTCACAAGCTGATTCTGTATTCGGTATTACTGAAACATCAGGTGACCCATCAGGTGGTTTATATGGTGCTGGTAGATTTGGATACTCAATCAATGATAAAACATCTGCAGTACAAACATTAGGTACTGCTGGAGCAAACAAATTCGTAACTTCATCTGTAGCAATTTCAGATGTAAATTATGATACTCAGTTTACTTCATCTAACGGTGCTGATATCGCTAGTGGACTTATCTATAAAGTTGCTGTACCTAAAGCATCTATCCCAGGATACGATGAAAAAGGTATCAGAGGATTTAGAGTAGAGAGTGCTGATATTGATGACCAATATCCACAATTTACTGTAGAGAGTGGTGATGATGTAATATTTATCGCTAAAGGTGCTTTAGATGCTTCTACACTTGTAGTTAAGTATCACGCACAACCAACTGATGTATCAAGAGGTGATTTCGAAGCATCTGGAACTTCACTAAGTGGAAACCCAGAAGTAGATATCGACATTCCAGAATTGAATGTTGAGATGAAATCTCTTCCTATTGTAGCTAAGACTAGAAAGTTAAAAGCACAATGGACTCCTGAATTCGCACAAGATTTAAATGCATATCACTCAATTGATGCTGAAGCTGAATTAACTTCAATGTTATCTGAGTATATCTCACAAGAAATTGATTTTGAGATTTTAGATATGTTAATCTCTGATGCTAAATCAACAGGATACTGGTCATCACAAGTAGGTAGAGAGTGGAACGGTTCTGCATTCGCTAACTATTCTACAACAGGTGCTCAAGCTTCTGCATTCAACCAACAAGCATGGTTCCAGACTTTAGGAACTGTGATTGCAGGTGTATCTAACAAAATTCACCAGAAAACTTTAAGAGGTGGTGCTAATTTCTTAGTAGTATCTCCAGATGTTGCAACTATAATCGAATCTATCCCAGGATACGCTTCTTCAGCGGATAACGGTGATGCTCAATTCGCATTTGGTGTAACTAAAGTTGGTGCTTTGAACAGTAGATTCCAAGTTTATAAGAATCCTTATATGAAAGAGAACGTAATCCTAATGGGATACAGAGGAACACAATTCCTTGAAACAGGAGCAGTATATGCACCTTACATTCCATTAATTATGACTCCACTAGTATATGACCCGAAAAACTTCACTCCAAGAAAAGGTGTAATGACACGTTACGCTAAGAAAATGTTAAGAGGTGAGTTCTACGGTAAGATTTATGTAGATGGTTTACACAAAATTCAGTAATTAATTACTAAATTTTAAACATTAAATTAAGGGGGAAGAAATTCCCCCTTTTTTTATGCGTATTCCCATATTTATATTAAAGAAATTACGAAAGGGTATCGGATGGCAGAAAACATAAAAAAAACTCCACCAAAAGGTAGTGTTAGATTTTCAATCTCATTATCAGATGAACAGAAGTTGGCAAAATCAGAGATATTGAATCACCCATATAACTTTATTATAGGTAAAGCGGGTAGTGGAAAAACTTTATTAGCAGTTCAAATATCGTTAGATGTGTTTTTTAAAAGAAAAGTAAATAAAATTGTAATTACACGACCAACAGTATCAAATGAGGATAATGGGTTTTTACCTGGTTCATTAGAAGAGAAGATGGAACCTTGGTTAGTTCCAATTCGTTCTAATATGAGAAAAGTTTATAATAAACCAGCCATATTACAGAAGATGGAAAGTGATGAAAATATTGAATTAGTATCTTTATCACATTTTAGAGGAAGAACTTTTGATAATTCAATAGTTATAGTAGATGAGTTTCAAAACTTAACAAAACAACAGTTATTAATGGTTTTAGGTAGATTGGGAAAAGGTTCTACAATGATATTATGTGGAGATAAGCAACAAATAGACTTGAAACATAGGAATGATTCGGCTATACATGAAGTTCCTAAACTAAAAAATTCAGATTTTGTATATGATGTTGAATTAAAAGACAATCATAGACACGAATCTTTAGATGAAATTTTAAAATTACTGATTGATTACTAATTAATCATATATTTATTGAAGAAGATTAAAAAAAGAGGAGAATTCGGTGCCAGATTATACAGGAACATTTACTGGAAGTTTTAGTGGTAGTTTTATAGGTGATGGTAGTAGTTTAACAGATGTAAACTATAATACTCTCGCAAATAAACCTTCTACAATTCAACCATTTCAAGGAAATTCTATATTAGCGAATAATGCATTTAGAAGTAATTTCAATACAAACGTAAAGACGAGATTAGATGCTGAGAATGTAATAAGTTCATCAGCTCAATTAACTACCGAATTTGATTCTAGATACGGTAATGAGTTAAATGATAATTTAGTTAGTGGTTCATCACAAGTTTCTTATGCGGGACTATCAAACGTACCAAGTGGTATTGTAAGTAGTTCATCACAAGTAACCATAACCGAATCACAAATTAGTGACTTACAATCTTACTTAACATCACTTCCAAGTGGAACAATATCATCTTCAGCTCAGATTACAATTACAGAATCTCAGATTTCTGATTTACAATCATATTTAACATCTGAAACAGATTCTCAAACTCTTTCTTTGAGTGGAAATACTCTTACTATATCAAATGGTAATTCAGTATCGCTACCATCATCGGAACTTCCTGATGGGGTTGTATCATCATCTGCTCAAATAACAATAACCGAATCACAAATTAGTGATTTACAATCATATTTAACATCTGAAACAGATTCTCAAACATTATCAATAAGTGGAAATCAGTTAACAATAAGTGGTGGTAATGTTGTTACTATACCAACTGGTTCTGATTTACCTGATGGTTTGGTTAGTGGAAGTGTATTAAGAACTTTAGATGGAACAGGTGTTATAAGTGGTTCTGTATTAAGAACTTTAGATGGGACTGGAGTTCTAAGTGGTTCTAAAACTGAAATTCCCGCAGGAACTATAAGTTCATCAGCACAAATTACGGCATTAGGTTATTCAACTACTGATAGCGATGACCAAACACTTACATTTAATTCTGTAAGTAAAACCCTATCTATTTCATCTGGAAACTCGGTAGATTTATCAACACTCGCTGGTGGTGGTGGTGGTGCTGGTGGTTCATCTATATGGACTACTGGTTCTTCATACTATAAGGTATCAGCTGATTTACAAGTAACAGGTTCGTTTGGTATAAGTGGTATTCCAAATGTATCCGCATCTGTAGCACAAGCGATTGCAGGTAATGTTCTTCCAAATGGAACTATTAGTGGTTCATCTCAAATTACAATTAATGAATCACAAATTAGTGACTTACAATCTTACTTAACTTCACTTCCAGAAGGAACTGTTAGTGGTTCATCACAAGTAACGATTACAGAATCACAAATTTCTGATTTACAATCATATTTAACTTCACTTCCAAGTGGAACTGTTTCAGGTTCATCTCAGATAACCATAACAGAATCTCAGATTAGTAATTTACAATCTTACTTAACATCTGTACCTGCTGGAACTATAAGTTCCTCAGCACAAATTACGGCATTGGGTTATTCAACTTCTGATTCTGATTCACAAGAATTATCTATTAGTGGAAATGACCTTAGTATAAGTTCTGGTAATACAATTACATTACCAACTACATCACTTCCAAGTGGAACTGTTTCAGGTTCATCTCAGATAACCATAACAGAATCTCAGATTAGTGATTTAGGAACATATCTAACTTCAGTACCTGCTGGAACTGTTAGTGGTTCAACTCAAATCACATCAGTAGTAACTGATTCATACATTTCGGCATCAGCCGCAAGTAGTGGGTTTGGTGCTGGTGGTGGTGTATCTGACTTTACACAACTAACAAATGTACCAACTGGATTAGTAAGTAGTTCAAACCAAATTACATCTGTAGCAACTGCATCATTTGTAGGTGGTAATGTATCATCATTTGATGGTAATAGAATTATATCTAACACAGATTTACCATCAAACATATATAATGTTAACTTTGGAACGAGTGGTTCTGTATCAAACTTTATAGAAAAAGTATTTTTCCCTAATACAGCACCAACAATTAGTACAAATGGGTTTACTATATCTGAATTTGTAGTAAGTGGTTCTTCTGTTGGAACTGTTAGTGGAACAGATGCAGAAGGACAATCGTTTACATATAGAACAGCAAGTTCATATACTTCTGATTTCTTTAGAATATCATCGGCAGGTGCTATAACATTAAATACTAAATCAACATCTTCAATGAATACTGATAATACACCAGGTAGTGGTTCACATCCTTTCTTAGTAGAGGCAGTAGATACATTTAGTGGTGTTGGTTCTAAAACAATATACATTAGGGTAACTCCTAACACTGCTCCAAAATGGAGACAAACATCAACAGGTGGTTCAGTAGTAACATCATTTACACAATCACTAAATGAAAACTCAACTGCGGCAAATAACAAAGTTAGAGTATATTTTACTGATGATGAAAGTGATACTATAACAATAGGTAGTGGTTCAGTTCCAACTGGATTTACAATTACTAAAGGAAGTACATATGTTCAGTTAAACCAAACAACAGCTTCATTAGATTATGAAACTACACCAAAATATGAGTTAGTTTTAACTGCAAGTGATGAGCACTATGTAAGTGGTGATGATAACGATTCAATATCGTACTTACCATTTCAAATAGCAGTAACAGATAATACTGGTCCATCTGTAAATGACCAAACATTAAGTTCAATAAATGAAAATTCATCTGATGGAACAACTGTTGGTTCAATAACCGCAACAGACCCAGAAAGTGATACTATAATCTTCTCTAATTTTACATTACAAAATGCTAATTTAGATGGTGGTTCTGATATAAAAGGTACTTTAGGTGGTAATTCATTGTACGACCCACATTCCGACCCATTCCAATGTAGTTCGGCTGGTGTTGTAACAAGAAAGAACGGAGTTTATTTAAATTCTGATGTTGCTAATCGATACATATATCAGGTAACCGTAACAGATGCATTTAATAATACTACTGATACTGCAAACATAACAATTGGTATTGCAGATGATACACAGAATGCCGTATCTGATAATTGGACTAATTTATATATTATAGAATCAGCGATAAGTGGTAATGAAATAAAAATAGGTTCAAATGGTAGAACTGGGACAAGTGGACAATGGTCTGCAGGTTCATCACAAAGATGGACTGTAACTTCAACAAATAATTTAATTACAGTATCATCATTAACAGGTTCATCAACAACCTTAGAGTTAGGTTCTAACCTTAGTGGTTCAGGAGTAGTATCTGGTCAAACAATTAATGTTGCATTAACCGCATCAGAACATGGATTTGAAACAACTAAACAATATATAGATACTACTATTGCTGTTGCTACTAATAATTCTCCGAATGGAACTTATACCGATACATCGGCTAACCTAAATACAAATTTAGGACGTTCTGGTAGTTTAATAACAACATTGGCGTGGAGTGATACTGAAGGTGATACAATAAATCACTCATCATTCGTATTCACAGATGCAAGTGGACAATTAAATGCGATTCAGAGTGGAGATAGTTATTTAATACAGGCAAAAAATAATTTAAGTGCTTCTAATTATACAATTTCAGGAGCTATTAAGGATGAACATGGGTTTAGTACATCAACCGAATCAAAAACTATTACAATTGCTCAATCTGATACAGGAACTTTAGGTGGAGATACTACTTCATACATAATCGAATCAGGATTGAATAATGAATCAATTAGAGATGCAAGTGGATTTGGTGCAGGTAACCAATCACAAATGAGTGTATCTTATTCACCAAACTATGGTTCACAGGCAGTACAAGGTTCATCTTGGACTTCATCAAACCCAGCAATATCAATTAATACAAGTGGACAATTATCACTTGCATTGAATATTAGTGGTTCAACTACTGGTAGTGGTGATGATATTGTATCTACAATTGGATTTGAAGACCAATATGGTAACGCTGGAAGTGGAACTGTAACAGTAAACGTATTTGCTAATCAAGCACCAACTGCTACATTTACAAATCAAACAACAAAACTTAACACAGATAGTGCGTTAAATAATGTAACTTTAGTTAGTATGAGTATTTCAGATACGGAATCGGATACACCATACTCAGTTACACTTAGTGGAACTAATGCTAGTAGTTTACAATTAAGATATGGAAATGTAAATTCATCATCTGTTGAAATACAATCAAACACCAGTTTATCCGCAGGTACTTACACATACAATGCAACTGTAACTGATAATTTTGGTAAATCTCAATCATATAATGGTAGAACTTTCACAATTGCACAATCTGCAGATTATGGTAAAGTTTATGTTTATCGTTCAAACTTTGGTTCTTCCGCTGGACTTGGTTCTAACTACAACGGAGTAATGGGAATTAGTACAGTAGATAGTGGAACACCACCAGAAGTAACAGCATTTACAGCAAACAGCACATCACCTATGAGATTAATAAGTTCCTCACTAGGAGATGCATCATTAAGTATGTCTGGAGGAGCTACCGCAACTAGAGTGGCAATATTAAGTGGTAGTAAATTAGATACAATACTAAACGATGCCGGGCCATTTACAATGGGTAGTACGGCCGAACAGTATATAGTAATTGCACCATCTGGTTCAGATATGTATGGAGTACCAACATCTGTAAGAGATTCATTTGGTGGTTCAACTGCAGGAGAGTTTGTAATGAGTGTAAACGCCGATGGTGGTGGGTATGGAATTGAAGCAACTGATATACATCAATTAGATATAGAAGGTTCTTTAAATGGATATGATAAATATGTAGTAATAGGTAGAACGGGACATAATGCCGCTGGTTCGGTATATATAAGATTTACTGAAAGTTCTGGTTCAATACCAAGTTAATAATAAATGAAAAAAAGGAAGATATAGAGTATGCCAAGTTTTAGTTCACAATTACAATTATCAAGTACTGCCAAAACAAGTAATATTGTACTGGCCGATATAGATAGAGTTAAAGGAGCTTTTAAAGTTTACGCTACTGCAAATGCAATGAACACAACATCAATTAATTATTTTACAGATAAACAAATTGTATATGTTCAAGATAGTGCTTCTTTATACCAAGCTACAATAACAGCCGCAGATTATATAAATACATTTGAAGATACTATAGCTTTTTCATCATTTTCATTTGGTGGTGGTGGTTCAGTTCCAAGTGGAACTGTAAGTTCATCGGCACAGATAACTTCAGTAATAAATGATTCATACATATCAGCATCAGCCGCAAGTAGTGGGTTTGGTAGTGGTGGTGGTGGTGGAACATCTGATTTTACACAACTTACTAATGTTCCAAGTGGATTAGTAAGTGGTTCATCACAAGTAACGGTTACAGAATCACAAATTAGTGATTTAGGAACATATCTAACTTCAGTACCTGCTGGAACTGTTAGTGGTTCGGCACAATCTGTAACTCACATTACATCAGCTGATTTAGATATGGGTGGTAATAAAGTTTTATTTGGTAATGTTTATTCTCAATTATCTGATTTACCATCAGCATCAACATATCATGGAATGTTCGCTCACGTTCATGCGACTGGTTTGGGGTATTTCGCACATAGTGGTAATTGGATTCCATTAATTAGTAATTCTTCCCAAATAGTTAGTGGGTTAGATGGACAAGATATAACAGTTGGAAAATTAACAGCAAACGAAGTGGTAACTAATATAGTATCTCAATCTATAGCATTTGCAACAGGTTCTACTATATTTGGTGATGAAATAACAGATATACATCAAATGACAGGTTCATTAGTAATATCTGGCTCTATCTCATTTACAGGTGAATTAGATGGTGGAACATTTTAAAAAAGATAATTATTAAATTAGAGGAATAATAACGTGGCTCAGAAAATAAGATTAAAACGAAGTAGTACTCAATCGAGTGTACCAGATGCAGGTAGTTTATCATTAGGTGAATTGGCAGTAAATACATATGATGGTAAGTTATTCTTTAAAAAAGATGTAGATGGTTCTACCTCTATAGAATCTATAGTAACTACTAATTCAGAAATCACAGGTTCAGTAAACTTAGTGGGTGCTATGACATCATCACTATCTCTAATTTCAAACCAATCTCCATCTTCTGATGTATTAACAGTCAGAGTAGGTGGGGCAGATAAGATAAACATAAATAGTGAAGGAACATTGATAATAAAACCATCAGCTACATTACCATCAGGAGTCGATGGTTCTTTGGCAGTAAGTGGAAGTAATTTTTTCATATATTTATAGTGTAATACTTTTAAAAATAATATTTATAAAAAGAATAAGATAACATAGTTATATTAACATATATTAACAATGAGTAAAAAATTACTCAACATTCAAATTTTAACAAAAATAAAGAGGAAAAAAAATGGCAGAATGGAAAAAAGTAATTGTATCCGGTTCATCACCTGAATTCGGTGCAATAACAGTAGACGGAACAGTCACAGCAAATGCGTTTGCAGGTGATGGTTCGGGAATTACGGGTATTAGTGGAACATCAGATAATAACTTCACTACCGTTTTAAAGAATAAATTAGATGGAATTGCGGCAAGTGCAAACAACTTTAGTTTAGGTAGTGCAACAACTGAAACATTAGGTGGTGTTATAGTTGGGACTGGTTTATCGGTATCTGACGGAACGATATCTGTATCACAAACAACCGCTAATGATTTTACAAATACTTTAAAATCTAAATTAGATGGTATTGCGGCAGGTGCAGAAGTTAACCCATCTGTT
>Ga0181380_1000981_pt1 | contig 12634 bp, 4 predicted proteins | sample 3SPOviralmetaG_FD_130116 | JGI IMG/M metagenome (GOLD analysis project Ga0181380, IMG submission 130116) | Marine viral communities from the oligotrophic San Pedro Time Series (SPOT) site, San Pedro Channel, CA, USA - 3 SPOT_SRF_2009-08-19 | ecosystem: Environmental > Aquatic > Marine > Strait... | reverse complement strand
TAATCTTCTATCAGATAAAGCAGCTGCTAGTCCCGGAGCTTTCTCGTTTGCTCCTAATACAGCTGCTAAAGCATCTCCTCCTGCATCTGCTATAGTTCCAATACCACCCATTATTTGAGATTTAGCGTCTGCTCTTGCTTGATCTGCTTGACCTTTTCTTTCCATAGAAATACCAAGTAAAGCTGCTTGTCTGTTAAATTGGGACTCTTGTACATTTTGAGCACCTTGAGCACCATATATTGAACTTTGAAAACCCATTTCAGCACCAAGTCTTTGATTAGCTTGCGCTTGTTGTGCTCCTAGTATCTGATTTTGTTGTGCTATATCAACTCCAGCCATTTGATTTGAACCAGCCATTTGAGCCGCAAGTATTTGATTTTGAGATCCTTGTTGAATAGCTCTAGCTTGATTTTGTGATGATTCACCTGCTATAGCTGATTGTATATTTGCACCTTGCTGTGCAGCTAACCTTGCATTTGCAGACTCTTGCTGACCAATAGATGCCGATGCTGCTTGTAAGTTTTGATTTTGTTGCCCTGCTAATGTTTGAGCTAAAGCGGCTATACCACTACTACCTGCCGCACCCCTCATACTACCTAAAACATTTGACAACCCTTGCTGTTGCTGTTGAGCCATCATGTCTGCTTGCTGAGTATTTACAGTTAAATCTTCCGCAGTGTTCTCCATTTGAGATGCAAAATTTGTAGCACCTACAGCTGTATTTTGTAATCCTGCAGCAAAATTAGTTAAATTAGCTGCTGGATTTGATAAACTTGAAGCTGGGGTTGATAAGTTAGCAGCTGGATTTCCTAGGTTTGCAAAGTTATTTTCAAAATTAAAACTTTCATACCCTTGCATTCTTTGATTCATCTGAGCATTTGCTTTTTTCTGCTCCCTTCTTCTTGCTCCTCCTCCGATCATACCACCAACAACCTGTGTTAATCCTCCTAATAAACTCATATTTTTTTTATTTTATTTATTACTATAATTACATATTTTATTTATGACTTACTACTTTCAGAAACATCTGAACCTATTTGATATAGTTCTATTTCATCTGTAGAGTCGTTCTTCATTTCTACTTCCGCATAGTAACCTACTAGCGAAGATAAGTTAGCTTTATTATCTTTTGCAAAAAAGTAGAACTTGTTTTCTAATCCAGATGTACTTGCCGATGCATCTATACTACAGGTTACAGTCGTATTCGTGTAAGCGGTTATACTACCCACTTCTGTTGGTGCATCTGTCACACCATTTGTTATTGTAGAATAATATACTACATCACCTATCTGAATTGTGTCGTTTACTGGATTTGCAAATGTTAATACTAATGATGTTGCCATATTTTATAATTTATAGATATAGATCTTTATCTTTAAAGCTAGGATCTGGAAAATCAACACCTACACCTCCCCCTGCTCTCACACCTATTCCTCCGTCTGTATTATTTGTGTTATCTTCAAAATTATTTTCTGCTCCATAACCGAATGTAGGGTGAACTCTACCTCCAACTTGAGATATTGTAACTTTAAAGTTTAAAGCTAATCTAATGTCATTTATAGTTAAATCTCTTGATGTTTGACAAGAAAAATCCCATTGAAAAACATTTTGTGTAGCAACTCCTTGAGTATAAAGGTGCTCTTTAATATCTGAGTTTTCATAAACACCAGCTGTATTACTTTCATTTCCAACACTAAAACTATCAAAAACATTGTTAGGTTTAGCTTCTATTTTTATTTTATAAAATCCACTGTAACTATCATCTTTGGGGAAGTTAAAGTTTAAAGTAAAATTAATTGTAGTGTTGTTTTCAGTTAAAACATTACTTGATGAGTTTGTATCTGGAATACCATTACCACTACTGTCAGTTCCTTTTCCTACGTAAATAGGTGTATCACCAAATCCCGGTAAACTAATTTTAGCTATAGGGTGTTTTGTTTTTAAGTTAACACTTCCACTAGCTAATGAATCACTAGAAATATTGGTTTTGATACTTGTTAAAGCATAAGTACTTGCTTCATCGTTATTATCTGATCCACTACTTGATACTAAAACCTTAACAAAATTATCAAATAAAAATTCGGAAGTTAAATTTTCAGTGCCAAATTTATTTACTTGAGAGGTGCCTGATACTGTGTAAGTATTACCATCATCTTCAAAAAACGTAAGTTCTTCACCTGCGTTTATATTTTTATTTCCAGATATTGTTAATGTCATATCCCCATTACTTGCATTAGTACTTATTGCTGTAACGGTTACATCTTCAGGAACACTAGGACTTGATACAACCATTCCTGTAGTAATTGTATTGTTTGCTTTTTCAAGAACAACTGAGGTTCCAGTGGTATTGTTTTTTGCAACAGCTATCGTGCTAACAACCTCATTATTAGAACTGTCAGTCATTAATCCATTTAGTTTTATAAAAGCTAAATTATAATTGTATGGAGCACTAAATGATATCTTATCTCCTTGTTGTATTGATTGAGATAAAATATTAAGATCTTTACTATCATGAGCTATAGTTAACTTGTTTAAATTAGACAAAGCAACAGGCTCTAATGATTTTAAATAAACACCATCAGGTAGACTAGGATTAGATGAGTTCTTTTTTTCATGAGTTTTAACAACCATACCCGTAGTTGAACTACCTGTAACAAGAGCACTTTGAGTTGTAGTTCCTACAAATTCTATAACAGCAGTACACCCTGATCCGACATTTACAGCATCTGAAATACTTTTTACAGTTTTAATTATAGTAGCGTATTTAAAGTCTTCAGGAGAAGGTTGTTTTATTTCTCTTAATTTTTTACCACTATCTGCAGTAATAGCAAAAGAAAAATCTAGATCTTCACTTTGATCGTTCTTACCTGCATTTTTAGTTATAGATAATTCATTAGTATTCCCTAATTCAGCTTCAACAGGATTGTTATTACTATCTCTTGCAAAATTTTCTGTTGCTTTAACTTTAAATGTAACATCCGCAAATTGAGAAACAGTTGCAGGATTACTACCTTTTATTGGTAAGGCTAAAGTAGTAGGAGATACAGGTACAACTTCATAATTAAAAATTTTACTATTTTCAGATTTATCGTATTTTCTAGAAAAAGTTCTTACACCGTTTGAGGGAATTATAAGTGTTGTAGGTTTTTCTATATTAGTAATGTCTTGAGTAAAACTCTCCCCATTATGTTCTAATCTAAAATTTAAAACAGCATTGTCGGATATTGTAACGTTTCTATCTATAGTAATAGTATTTCCAACATAAGATTTTACTTTACCTATTCCCGATCCTCCGTTAGTTACTGTCATCCCTGATAAAATAGCATAGTTAGCTGAATCTAAAGACACAGAAGAAGAGTTGTTAACAGCACCGTTTACAGTTCCTTCTGTAAATTCTTTTAATATAAACTTAGCTCCTTGTCTTCCTACAACATGAATATCTCTCGTGCCCCCATTTATTGGTATGTTTTGAGTAGATACTTGTAGTTCTGTTATTTGATCAGGCTTATCTAAAAAAGCTTTACCTGCTCTAGCTGTTAACAGTAATCTGTCTTCAGTTGGATTGTTTGTACTAAATACATAGTGCACTTTAAATACTACAACAGTAGGAGTAAAGCTTAATTTTTCTCCAGAATTTATTAAAATATCTTTGTCTACGGTTATAGTTTTAGTTATTGAGTTTACAGATACAACTTTTGTTATTGTAACAATACCTTCACCAGTAACGAGCATTGTTGCAGATATGTTTGTAACACTGTCTAAAACAAGAGTATTTGAAGCAGTTGTCGAATCACCTACTTTACTTGCTGTTACAACAGTATGATCACTGCTAATAGAGTATTCACTAATACTGTTATTGTCTTCCTTAATAACATCTAATGTTGGGTTTGAAGGAAAAGCAAATCCATCATTAGCGGTAAAGGTTTTAGATATTATTTCCTTACCAAATTTTAATAAAGTATCATCAGGTATAGTTGATTTATTTGATAAAGTTATTATTGAACTATTTATTGCAGAGATAGTAGTGCCTTTAGGTACTCCGGATCCAATAACAGACATACCTACAGATAATAAACTATTTTCTAAAGATAATGTGACTTTGGTACTATTACTAACTAAACCGTTTACCGTTGAATGTAAAAAGTAATCACCAGAACCACTATAACCAAAGTTATACAAAGAAGAAGTTGATGTATTTACTTCATCAGTATTATATACACCTGTAACTGTATATTGAGCTAAAGATAAAGTGCTTACAGTTATAGTAGGTGTTATTGTAGCTGTACTACTAATAGCCTCATCAACCATAACAAAAGTTACTTCAACCGTATTCCCTATAGTTCCTGCGGTACCTGTATCTGCATCACTCACTGAAGCAATATTACTTAAATCTGAATTGCTGGAAACTTGACTAGCAGAAATAACATATCCATTATTAGGTGTAATTGTAAATACAGCAGTTTTGCCAGATCCTATAGTATTACTACCTGAAGCAGAGAATGTAACACTACTACTTATAGTAAAATTACTTAACGATATTGATGGAGTTACGGTTAATATTTTATTAACAACACCAGAAGTTGCTACAGATTCAGGAATACCCAATCCTTGTATTGATAGTTCTTTTGCGTCTATGTTTGATGACGTTGTACTATCACCTAATATTTTGTTAAACTTAAAGTTTTCCTTACTCTTAAAAAACTTAACACTACCTGTTTGTTGATCTGTAGATATAGAATCCGCATACCAACCTTTACTTGATGTTTCTGTTAATCCTGATATTTGAGAAGGAGTATACCCTGACTTTTCTAATACTTCTATAGTTGTTCCTGCGCCTATAGTAGTTGAACCTACAGATCCACTGTAAGTGTATTTTCTAGAATCACTACCTTCATAATTTAATGTTTTAAAACTTTTAACACTTGAAGATATATCGTTAAGTAAAACATTAACTGAAGACTCATAAGCTGTTCCATAAAAAGTATTTCTTACAGTATTATCGTGAGAGTATAAATCACCATCTTTAAAAGTATAATACTTGTTATTTATAGATAGCCCAGCTTCAGGTATAAAAGACTTGAAACTAGTCCACCCATCAACTCTTTCATCAAAGCTTAATGTTTTATTATTTAAAGTAATATTGTATGATCCTTTATCTTCGTTATAAGTACCTAATATAGTAGAAGACACAGCTAAATTATCACCAAAAAAGTCTGACATACCTTTTTCAGATATTGTAGTCAAACCATCCCTAGACAATCTCAAAACTGAACCTCTAGCTTTATCTGAAAAATATATTCTAAATGCATGAGAAACAAATGACTCTGGATTTTTGGATATACCATACTCCCCCACATATCCGATAGCTTGACCTAATACATTATTGCTTGAGGTCAAATTAACATTACCATCAGCGTTAAATAAAGCATCTTTATTTGTAAGTATTTTTAATACTTTATCTTCACAAAAAGTAATTAAATCAGTTTCTCTAACATGTAGTTTTTGTATAGATCCATATACAGGATTAATGTCTTTAGTTATAGGTAAAGCCTGTATAAATTGATTAAGTTCATTAACTCCAGAAGTTGAGTTGAATATACCTGAAAATATTAAACCACTTTCTTTTATTTCTTCTTTATACTCAGCATCTAATGTAGTAGATACAACTACACCTTTATCTATGAAGGATGTATTAAAATCATCTTTTATTCTATTAGATTCAACACCATTACCAAAACAAAAAGCATTAAAAAAGTTTAATTCTATGGGTTGACCATGAACTTGATTTGTTGCTAGTGTAACAACTTTTTGACCCGAAGATATAGCTGAACCATGTGTTGTAGCTGTAAAACTATATAAGTCGTTTTCATCTGTAAATGTTAATGTTGTTCCTGCAGTGATTTCAGTGGCTACATTATTTAGTAAATTAAACTGATCACCATCTTCAACAGAATTTACAAAGTTTACTGTAGAAAATGTTAAAGCTATATTAGGTGAATATGTTGATGATTTTGTTAAGGTAACGTTTACTCCACTAACAGATTTTACAGTGGTATTCTTAGGTACACCAACACCCGTCATAAACATACCTTCAGTTATACTACTACTTAAATCTTGAGTTAACTCAACAGTTGAATCAACTTGAGTACTAGGTGTTTTTGTTGCAGATATAATAGTATTTATACCATTACCCTCAACTTTCATACCCGGTTTTATTATAGGTAATGAATTGCTAGACTCATAGTAAATATCTAAACCTTCAAGACTACTGGGTTCTGTTTCAAATATTGCAGGATCATTAGAGGATATAGTAGCATCTTCTAAAGCAACATTTTCCTCCATTATAGATATTTGATTTATTCTACCATTTCCTGAAGTAGAATCTGTAGATATAGAATAATCAAAAATATCTGTATATGATTTTGCACCAGAAGTGTAATTTGTTACTTCTATAGTATAAAGTCTTCTTTTGCCGTAAGGTTTTTGTTGTATAGATAAATCTTCAGTTCTGTATTCTGAAATAAAACTACTACCTGATACTTGATATATATCTCCTTTAGTTCCAAATCCATTACTAAACTGTATTAGAGTACCTCTTTTGGTTATTTCACTAATAAAAAAATTTATATTTGATGTACCGTCATCTTCTAAACTGTCTTCATTCCCAATAGCAGACCAATAAAAAGAAAATTTATTTTTATCATTTGATGGATGTGTATCTTTTATATCTTTTGAAGCTATATCTCTTTGACTTTTTTGTATTTTTTTACCATCAACTCTGTTAGATGAACTTGTGTTGTCTGTCCAAGCAGCGTCTTGAGTGTATGTGTTTTCATTATTTTTATCAGAGGAGTGAGTGTAATCATTAGCCAACTCTTGCAAAAACTCTTGTTTTTCAATTTGTTCAAAAGTACTCTTAATACCATTAAAAGAGTTAATAACGTTTTTATCTAAAATAAAATCTCTTTTTACCTTAACAAAAAATCTACCAAAAAACTCTGCTTTATCTTGTATTTCTTTTGAGAATATAGTAATATTTACCTCACTATCAAAAGCTACATGGTTAGTTATTTTTTCAAATGTTAACTCTGTTCCTGCAGCTATTGTTTGTGCTGAAGACAAAGTTATGGTAGATGTATTTATAGTAGAAACAATAATCTCATCTGATGTTATACCAGATCCTTTAACTATCATTCCAGTTTCTATTAATGAATTTGAAGCCGTTAACTTAACAGTAGTAGAGTTAACAACTTCTTCTGCACTTACATTTTGTTTAGTAGTTGAAATTACTTCTTTAAAAACATTACTATCTTCTGGAGCTATAGGATCCTCAAGTATTACTTCGTATACATTTTCATTACTAGAACCTCCAGATTTTATTGTATATCTTTTACTGTTGTTTTGATCAGAAAAAACACCATTAACATCTGTAGTAATTTGTATTTGATTTTGGGATTTAAATGCCGATGCAAAGTCAGGGTTTTCTTGAGGACTTGGACCTGAGAATTTAAAAAATACACTACCCACTGTAGGTGCATTACCTTTTATTTTACAAGAAGCTTTACCTGAAGCTATAGTTTCTGTTGAAATAAATTTAGGGGCTTCATTAGATATGTCTAAAACTTTATATCTAGCTTCTTCTACCACAGCTTCACTTTTATCATGTTTTTTCTTTAACAATAAAAAAGTTTCATCTGTAATTTTATTTCTTTCAGCAGAAGGAAAAGACAACCAAACATTACCATCTTGAGCAAAATAAAATCTATCAAGTGCTACATTATAATACTCACTAGAAGTTTCTTTAGCAAAAAACTTAAAATGTGTTGCCCAGTCAGGTGATGTGTTTTTTAACTGACCTGTCAAAGTGTTTTTTGTATTGCTAAATGTTTTGTCTAAATATACTGAAGAGTTTATTGAAGAAAAAACTGGAGACTCTCTTCCAAAAGCATCTGAGTAAGTGGCTCCTAATTGGTAGTTTCTTAAAGACTTAACAGTTTCACTGTGTGTTTTTGTTTTAACAAATTTAAATAAAGTTTCTCCTGTTATTTTTTTCTCTTCAATTTCTTCAAATGTGTTTGTAGAAGCACTTATCTGCTTTGATATTTCTAATCTTTGATCAGATATAGATACTACAAACATATTATCCTCTAATTGTATAACCCCGTCATCTGAAGTAACCTTCATACCAATCTCTATTTTAGGATTAGTTTTTGTCAATGTAAAAACGTTATGTTCACCTGTACCTCTTGGGTTGACTTTAGATGTTGTTGTTATGTTTGTAGGTTTTTGTTCTGCACTAGCCTCTATTCTTGGTATATTCCCAACCAAAGTATTGTATCCTTGAGAATAATTTCCATAAACAACTCTACTAGCGGTAACTTCTTGCGATTTAGCTTTTTTTGGTACGTTATCATAAGGTCTAAGTATTTGATTAGACTCAATAACTGACCTTATACTTTCATTTAAAACATTGTAAAATGTTTCATTATTCCTTAATTTATCTACAACATAAACTGAATTTATGTTAGATTCTTTTAACAATATTTCAACTTCTGATACATCGTGTGGCTTGCTGTCAAATCCAGAAACAGTTAATGTTCTCAAGTTGTTTGACATTCCACTATTGTATGAGTTTAAGTTATTATAATTAAACTCACCGGGTAAAAAAGCAATTTTAGAAAAAGGTGAAAAAGCAGAGTATTGATTATCTTTATATTTCCATCTGTAAGCAAAACGCACAAACCGTTCTTCAAACATAGGTTTTTTCTCTTGTAATGTAGCTTTCCAAGTAACAGCCCCTAAGTCTGGTAAATTACTAGGTATTGATTGAATAACACAATCAGCACTATAAGTAGAAGCATCAATGCTATCCGATTGTATTACAGTTGAATTTGTTAATGTTTTTACTTTTACAAATATTTCATATTTAGTTTTTGTAGCTCCATCTATATTTTCATGTTGAAGCTTTAAAATATCATCTTTTATAAAATTACCTAAAGGATTAAAGTTTAAAGATACAGACGTACCTGAAGTTAAAATTTCATCTTCAGAATAAAAGTTGTTTTCTACAAAAACACTAGAACCTGAAGCTAATCCTCTATTACTTAACCTTCTTTCAGAAACACCCATTGTTAATGTAGGTGCTTTTAAAGGGTGTATTCTTATTACTGTAATATCTTTTTCAATAAAATCAGTATTATTTATTTGAGTGTGATAATTGAAAGTGCTAGATCCAGCTTTAAAATCAGATATGATTACTTTCTTAGGCTCTGTTTGGTTATCTGTAAATAATAAAATCCCATTTAACACATTAGCACCTGTTATTAGATAACTACTACTAAATTTAAGTATGTTATTTTTATCAACCAACAAAGGAGATACAACTCCCGTAGTAGTGTCGTATTCTGCAATACAACTTACAGTAGATTTAAAAGTTAATAAGGTGTTGTCTGTAACATAAACACCGTTAGAAGTAGATATTGTATTACCGGTTACCCCGGTAACTATTGTCTTACCAAAGATACCTCCACCACTAATAACCATATCTTCTTTTATGGTTCCGGATTGATTATCTAAAACAACTTCAGAACCTCCATCATTTGCCGATGAATCATTAACTAAAGCTGTTAAGGTTTCTCCTGAAGATATAAACCAATATATTTTGTTATTTTGTTCATCAACAACATAACCTATACACTTAGGATTTGTTAAATCTTTTATTGAGGAAGAGTTGCTTCCCCATAAAGTTAAAGCTTTTGAGTTTTCATCATAAGTTTTACCGTCTTTTAAAACATTACCTAAAACATTTTGGACAGATCCAACACCAGATCCCTCAGAAGTAATTATCTCAATATTCTGCGCATCTCTATACTCACCATTAGGTACTAATCTTTCATCCAAGTCTTTGTTCATGCGACCTGATCGAAAGTGATGTTTTATATCCGGCATACTTTAATGTTTAATATGTTTAGACTTACCCCTCATTACTTGAGACAACTCTTCTAACTTTATATTTGAAAGTCTTAATTTAGCTACTCTTGTAGCGGCAAACTTTTCTTTTTTAAATCTAGCTACTAAATACTCTGGAACATTTGACTTTGTTGCTAATATAGCGTGAGCTAAATGTTTATACATGGCTTCTTCAGCAAACTTATGTACAACCATCTCAGCATCTGTACCTAGACTATCACTTATATATTTTAGTATAACTGTTTGACCACTTACATTAGAACTAAAATGTATATTACCCCTAAGTTCATCTATGTAGTAGAATCCATTAATTTGACCTGTCTCCGCATCTAATCCATATCTTTGACCCAACAAAGAGTTTGTTTGATCATCTATTACACTTGAGTCATTTACGTTACTTTTATTGCTTACAGAATTATTAGATTTATACTTATTCCAAGTATCTGATTCAGATGATTTAATTAAAGCACCCGTTGTTCCATCAAATAAAAACTTGTAATCACTATCTTGAATAATAGACCTAGGGTTGCTTGTTGTTCTTGTTGGATACAATATTCTTTCAACACCTGAGTCTTGCTCAACCCAACTTATTTTCACTCTATTAACATAGTCTTGAGGTAAAGGTAGTAATAATGTTGGTGGTATTTCTACTTCAAATGTTTTAGTTGATTTAAACGTATCATAACTAAACTCTTGTAAAGCTCTTTGAGCATGAAAGGCTACATCTGCTCTCCTAACTCTGTTTATTATTTTTTCAGTTCCAACGTAAGATATTATAAAATTACTGATAATATCATCAAGACTCACAAACTGATAGCTACCAAAAGATTCTGCTGATTGATTTTCTTTAACTAAAATAATTTCGCCTGTAGTTCTACCTGAAGAAAAATCTAAGTTAGGAGAGCTATAACTATAAAGAGAACTAGATATTTGCACTCCGTCAGCAAAAACATCAAATTGAGTTTCAGCTGTTGGTAATGTTGGGAAAAAAGATGTTGTTAATATAAATCTTGTTTGACTACTTGTAGCAGTAAAGGATTGGCTTTGACTATAATAACTTTGCTCTGTTGTTGTTCCTAGTAATCCCATTTGTTATGCTTTTTCTTGTTGTACTTTTTTTATTTCTTCTTGAGAAGCTATTTGGTACAGTTGAGGATCTTCTATTGATATCCCCGACAACTCTAATACTTTCAACACAAGTTCTGTTTCTTCAGATTCGTGTAGTTCAAAATCAATAGCATTTGTTGAGTTATACAAAGGCTCTCCGTTTACCACTGTGTATGCCCAAGATGCACTTGTTGGTTTATCAACGTAATTACACCTTATACTACTTGAAGATGCTAATGTTGATGGATAGAGCTCTATTGTTGTTTTTGTTAATCTTATATAGTAAGGTCTAGCGAGTGTTGCTCTTGTTAGTGGAGATTTTTCCAAGTCTAACAAATCGTTATGCCTAACCTCATCAATCTCTATTGGGTAGGTTGATCCAACATACATAACTGTACCTAATCTATAAACATCGCTAGGTAGCGTACCAACAGAAGCCCCACTTACAGATATGTCTTGTTTGTATTTTTGAAATATAGCTATTTTTTCATTCAATAAATCTAACATGTTAGAGTATTCAGTATCATTACCGGGTGCTCTGTTAAATTGATTTATATCATAAAAATATTGCTCAAAGATATCCATCTGAGCTTGATTAGCAAATAAGTTAAACTCTTGAGGTGTTATATAACCTCTTTGCTCTTTATTGGCAATAGCCAAAACTCTCTGATAAACTGTGTTTACACTTACTGCCATAGTTAATTATTTAAAAATAATAGTGTGACTATTATATAATCACACTATTATTACATTTTTTACTTTATTTGTTTTTCTATGTTAGAATATATTTCCATTCCTTCATCTGTTTTAAACCAAGCTGCTAATGCAGAGTATGGATGTTCATCAAAAGGTACTGTCATTAACTTCCTATCATTAGATCCCCACTTAAATGTTCTTTGATCATTTGATAATTTTATAATTCCAAGCTCAGTAGCTTTTATACCGTAATTTCTAAGCTGTACATTATCATCATTAATCAATTCTAAGAGAAGATCTGGGTTGTTGCGTGCAAATAGTAGTAGATCTCTTTTAAGTTCCTTAGAACTCATCTCTGATACCTTAGAACCAAGCTCTACCCTCATCACAGCTTCAGCCATATCTATATCCATATTCCTTGCTGCTAAAATTGCATCTGCTTCAAGCTCTAATCTTTCTATTTCATTTACAGCTTCTTTGACAGGTTCAAATTCATAAAACAAAGATCCGTTTTCAGGATGGTACAATGATAAGAATTTTTGTAAAACAGTTTTTGTTTTTTCAACATAAAAAGCACCGTTTCTAAATACAATATGAGACAATCTTTGATCACCTTTCATTTCATCAACAAATGGTGTTTTTTGATTTTCACAATATTTTATTTCTCTTTCGTATCCTTTCTCTTCATCAAACCAATAAAGATTAGCAGACTTTATCATTCTAGAAATAGGTTTTTTATTACCCATTAAATAATAAACTCTGTCTCTTATTTCCCAATCATCCTTTTTAGGTTTTTGACTTTTTGTTTTTACAACAACTGGTTCTTCTAAAACCATTTCTTGATTTTGTTCAACCACTACTT
>Ga0181380_1000979_pt1 | contig 12648 bp, 14 predicted proteins | sample 3SPOviralmetaG_FD_130116 | JGI IMG/M metagenome (GOLD analysis project Ga0181380, IMG submission 130116) | Marine viral communities from the oligotrophic San Pedro Time Series (SPOT) site, San Pedro Channel, CA, USA - 3 SPOT_SRF_2009-08-19 | ecosystem: Environmental > Aquatic > Marine > Strait... | reverse complement strand
TTTTTGCAGCTAAAATTCAAAGATATAATACAAGTACGCAACAATGGTATGATTATCAATCTCAATATACACAGTTTTGGCAATTAGATAGTAGTGGTTATATAGAAAGAGTTTATTGGAACTTTGGTAATGGTGATATATACTATGATAGTGTAAACCCATCTACTGCAGGTTTATCTGGAATAAAAATATCTAGTTCAGGAAGTAGTGATGCAGCAACTGCTTGTTCTACAACACCAAGCACTATAGTTTATTATGATGAAACAACTCTAGGCAATAGTACAGTATTATATACAGATTCTAGAGACGCAGGAGCAAGTACTGCTAATAATAAATTTAATGGTGGTGGAAACTGGTATAAGTTTGAAAATAACTATAGAGCGCAAATAAGCAGCACAGGTGTAATATCTAATTATGCAAGTTGTTAAAAAAATAAAATAATACTATTATATATATATGTTACACAGCATAATCGAATTATTAAAATACTCTAAAAGCAAAGACGAGAACGTGCTAATAGCAAAAGGCAAATATAAATTAAAAAGAAGATGGCTGTTAAAAAAACAATAGAGTTAGAAGTAGATGTTTCTGGTGTAGAAAAATCTTTAATTGAAATACAAACTGAATTTAAAGAAGTAAAAAACTCTATAGAAGATGTTGAAAAACAAAGTAAGAAGCAAACTAAAACTACCGAAAAAGGTTTTAAAAGATTACAAGGTGCTGCAAATAAAGTACGTAAGGGTATATCTGGTATAGGCTTAGCTTTCAAAGCATTAGGTGTAGGTATATTTTTAAAAGCGTTTCAATTTTTATCAGAAGCATTTTTATCTAATCAAAAAGCTGCAGATGGTCTAGCAGTAGTTACTGGTACAATAGCAAAAATATTTAGAGATTTTGTTGATTTAATAGTTGATAATACTGCGAACATTACAAATGCATTTAAAGCGTTTTTTGAAGATCCTGTCGAAAATATAAAACAATTTGCAACTTCTATTAAAGAAGGCATTATAGATAGGTTTAACGAGTTTAAAGAAACTTTAGGTATAATAGGTCAAGCTGTAGGTAAACTATTCAAGGGAGACTTTGCAGGAGCTGTAGAAGATTTAAAAACAGCAGGTAAAGAAGCAGTAGATATAGTAACAGGTGTTGATGGTAGTTTTGAAGATGTTAAAGAAAAGGTAACTAATGCGGCAAGTGCTATAAAAGATTATGTAACAGAAACAGCAGAATCAGTTAAAGTATCGGTAGATTTAGCAAACGCAGCTAGGATAGCAGCAGCTGAGCAAGAAAAACAAAGATTAGTTACATTACAAGCAGCAGAAGAACAAAGACAAATAAGAGATGATGTAAGTAAAAGTATTGAAGATAGAATAGCTGCAAATGAAGAATTAGGCAGGATATTAAAGGAAGGTGCAGAAGAAGAACTTAGGTTAGCAGAATTACAATTAGCTGCAGCAGAAGCAAACGCTGCACTAAATGAAAATGATATAGATTTACAAGAAGAATTAATTAGAGCGCAAAACTTAAAATTAGAAGTTACTGAGAGATTAGGTGGTATAGAATCAGAACAATTAACTAATAGAAATGCTTTAATACAAGAATCTGTAGATTTACAAACTACTCTTTTACAACAAACATTTGATCTAGAAGAAGCAGAAAGACAATCGTTAATAAACTTAACGGATAATGAGTTTGAAAAACTAAGAATACAACAAGAGGGGGCAGAAGCTAGAAAACAATTAGCGTTAGATGTATTTGCAGAACAAGAAAAATTACTAGATAAAGAATCAGCCGCATTTAAAGAAGCAGAAGCAGAAAAAACTAGATTAGTAGCAGAAGCAAATGCTGAAGAAGAACTATTAGATAAAAATTTAGCAGATATGAAATTTAATCTAGCTAAAGATGGTTTAAAAGCAATAGCAGGTGCGTTAAATGAAAATAGCGCTGCAGCGAAAGCAGCATTGACTGCAGAAGCAATAATGAGTACATATAAAGCTGCTACTACAGCATTAGATAGTAAACCATTTTTTCCATTAGGGTTAATTGGATTTGCTACAGCACTTACAACAGGTTTTACTGCAGTTAAAAATATAGTTAGTACAAAAGTACCTGGAGGTGGATCAGGTGCGGCAGGGGTGTCGGCAGCAGCAGCACCAATAGCACAAGCACCAGCATTTAATGTAGTCGGAGCATCACCATTAAATCAAATAGCAGAAACACTAAATAATCAACCGCCTACAAGAGCATTTGTTGTATCTGGAGATGTAACAACAGCACAACAATTAGATAGAAATATTATAAACGAAAGTGGAATTTAAAAAAAATATAAATAAATATATTATATAATTATGAAGATTGTAGAACTTATACTAGACGAAGAACAAGAGTATTCAGGTATAGAAGCTATATCTATTGTAGAGAAACCAGCGATAGAAGAAGATTTTATTACATTAAATAAAGATATAGAATACAAACTAGCAGAGGTAGATGATGAAAAAAGAATATTGTTAGGCGCATTACTTATACCTAATAAACCTATATTACGTATGGGAGAAGATGGCGAATATTATATATATTTTAGCAAAGATACTGTACGTAAAGCGAGTGAGTTGTATTTAATGGAAGGTAATCAAAACAATGCAACACTAGAACACCAAATGCAATTAAAAGGTCTTAGTTTAGTAGAAAGTTGGATAGTAGAAGATTCTGTAAAAGATAAGACAGCATTTTATGGTTTAAAATACCCTGTAGGTACTTGGGTAGGTGCTGTAAAGGTAAATTCTGATAAAGTATGGCAAGAATTTGTAAAAACAGGAGCAGTTAAAGGTTTTTCAATAGAAGGTTATTTTCAAGACAAGTCTACATACAGAAAAGATGATTTAAGTGCTATAGAAACACAAGAAGCAGAATTTTTATTGTCTACACTAAAAGATATTGTTAATGGTGTTACAATAACACTAGAAAGTTATAACGATTACCCTGATGCTGTTGCAAATAACGCTAAAAGAGGTATAGAACTAAACGACAAAGTAAATAATAAGTGTGCTACAGACGTAGGTAAAATTAGAGCGCAACAATTAGCAAAAAAAGAGAAAGTAAGTACTGCAACTATAAAAAGAATGTATAGCTACTTATCTAGAGCAGAAGAATACTATGATCCTAGTGATACAACTGCTTGTGGTACAATAAGCTACCTATTATGGGGTGGTAAGTCTGCTAAAAGTTGGGCAGAGAGTAAAATAAAACAACTAAACTTATATTCAGAGGTTATTAATGAAGAATACGCTATCATAGATGATCGTCTAGCTTACTCTACTAAAGAAAAGGCAGAAGAAATGGCTAAGAACATAGGGTGTGAAGGTCACCACGTACACGAGTACGAAGGTAAAGATTGGTATATGCCTTGTGAACAACATAGTGAAGAATTAAAAAAACCTTGTCAATCAGGTTACGAAATGATTGGTACTAAAATGAAAAATGGTAGAAAAGTACCAAACTGTGTACCTATAAAAAGATAAATATGTGTAATTGCAATTTTTGTATTTGTAAATAATGTCAAATAAAGTAAAACGATTTAAGACACCTAGCAGGACTTCACCTAAAGGTGCTAGAAGGGCTTGTTTATGTGAAGATAATACTTATAGTATAAAGTGTTGTGATGGTTCCATACAAGCGCAAGGAATAGGTCGTATTTAAAAAATTCCATTTGAAAATATAAAAAAATATCTTGTATTCATTATATAGTTATGAATGCTACAGAGATATTATCAAAGGTCAAAACTTTATTAGGTGTTGATCCTAGTAATGTAGACGTAAAATTAGAACAAATTTCTTTAGAAGAAATAACTTTGGAGAATGGTACTGTGCTAACTGCTTCTAAATTTGAATCAGGTAGTGAAGTATTTATTAAAACAGAGGACCAGAATGTTCCCTTACCTGTAGGTGAGTACGAACTATCGGACAATAGAATATTAATCGTTAAAACAGAAGGTATGATAGAAGATATCAAAAATTCAGAAGAAGTAGTAGAAGAAGCTGCAGCAGCAGTAGAAGATACTAACCTTGAAGAAGCACCAGCTCAAGAAGAAGAAAAATCAGAAATGGGTTATGCTACTAAAGAGGAACTTACAGCTTTAGCAGAATCTGTTGAAGAAGTAAAAGGACAACTAAAAGAGATCATTGATGCAATGGTCGATAAAAAAGAAGAAAAAGAGGAAATGTCACAGCAAGAAGAATTATCTAAACCTGCGGCAGAAGGCATTAAACATTCACCTGAAAATGTACAAGAAAAATTAGGTGCAAGGTTTGCTGTCAACAAAAACCAAAACACTACTTATAGTAGAGTATTACAAGCAATTTCTAACAATAATTAATTAAATAATGGCAACAACAACTTCAATAACAACAACGTATGCTGGTGAATTTGCAGGAAAGTATATTTCAGCTGCTCTATTATCAGGTAAAACGTTAGCAGAGGGTAACATTTCAATCGTACCTAATGTAAAATTTAAGCAAGTAATGAAAAAAGTAGCAACAGATGGTATCGTAAAAGATGCTACTTGTGACTTTACAGATACTTCAACACTAACTTTAACTGAAAGAATCTTACAACCAGAGGAGTTTCAGGTAAACTTAGAATTATGTAAAAAAGATTTTAGATCTGACTGGGAAGCAGTACAAATGGGATATTCTGCATTTGACAACTTACCTCCAAAGTTCTCTGACTTTTTAATTGCTCACGTAGCAGACAAAGTAGCTCAAAGAATGGAACAAAACATTTGGGCAGGATCTAATGGTACAACAGGACAATTTGATGGGTTTACTACAACTCTAGGTGCTGATGGTGATGTAAACGATGTAACAGGTACAGCTTCTACTTCTGCAAACATTATAGCAGAATTAGGTAAAATAGCAGACGCTATTCCATCTGCAGTATATGGTTCAGAAGATTTAACAATCTACTTACCTTCTAATATGCATAGAAACTATATTAGAGCATTAGGTGGATTTGGTGCTTCAGGATTAGGTGCAGCAGGTACAAACGCTCAAGGTACACAATGGTACAATAGTGGTAATGCATTATCGTTTGATGGTATCAAAATAGTTAATGCTCCTGGTTTAGCAGACAACGATGCGGTAGCAGCACAAGCTAGTAACCTTTTCTTTGGAACTGGGTTAATGTCAGATCAAAACGAAGTAAAAGTAATTGATATGGCAGATCTAGATGGATCTCAAAACGTAAGAGTAGTAATGAGATTTACAGCAGGTATACAACACGCTATTGGTGGTGATATTGTATTATACGCTACATCTTAATTAAAATAATAGTATAACTTAAAAAGGGTAGGTGGCATTATACTACCTACCTTTTTTTTTAAAATAAAATAAATTATGGCTTGTGGATTAACAACAGGAAGAAAGTTACCTTGTAAAGAATCAGTAGGTGGATTAAATAAAGTATACTTTGCAGATTTTGGTACATTAGGAGTAGCTACAGTAGCAAATGGTAGTATTACTGCAGTCGCAGGATCACCAACTTTTTTTGAATACGATTTAAAAGGGGCAACTAGTTCTTTAACAACAAATATTATAAGTTCTAGAGATACAGGTACAACAGTATATGAATCAACACTAGAATTAACATTTACACATTTAGATGTAGCAACGCAAGAGGAAATTAAAATACTTGCTGCTGCTAGACCACACGTAGTGGTAAAAGATAATAATGCAGTACAATCAGGTACTATGAATCCTGATACTGTAGACGCTAACTATATATTGATGGGCTTTCATCAAGGAGCTGAAGTTACAGCAGGAACCATAGTGAGTGGAGCGGCATATTCTGATTTGAGTGGATTTACACTGACGTTCACAGCAACGGAAGTAATACCTCCGTTATTTATAACAGGCACGGTAGTTACTGCGGCAGCTAGTTCAACACAAATAAATCCAACTTCATAACAGTTTTTTGTTTTTGTGTGTTTTTAAAGGGGAGTTTTTAACTTCCCTTTTTTATTATATAAAAAATATATTTTTTTTTATTATATATGTATGAAGATTTTAACAACTAGTACATCTGCACAAACTATAACTTTTGCACCGAGAACATATCCGTCAACAGTTATTGTGTCAATTAGAGATACTAGTACAAACACAACTACAAGAACTGAAAGCGTATCATTAACAAGAACGAACGACAAAGCATCAATATCTACTACATTTAGTTTAAAAGAAGGTAGATTTTATGATTTAAAAATATTACAAGGTGTAGGTGCCTTATGGAATACTTATAACGTAATATGGGAAGCCGCAACTAATACTTGGGAAAATATAATAACAACAGAAAAAGATATTTATTTAGATAAAGTATTTTGTACTGATCAAACTATAAATCAAATAGACAATGACTATTATACTATTAATAGCGGAGAATACACAGAAACAACTAATTATCCTAACGATGATTATATAATAATAGACTAATGAGTAATATTAGAGTAGTAAATTTAAGTACATATACAGCGCCAAAGATTACAGAAGAAAAAAATAAAGATTTTGTGTCTTATGGTCAAGATAATAACTATTATCAATACCTAATAGACCAGTATCAAGGTAGTCCAACAAATAATGCAATTATTAATGGTATTACAGAAATGATATATGGTAAAGGTTTAAGCGCTACTAATAGCGATAAAAAACCAATGGAATATGCAGAAGCTATCACATTGTTTAATAAAGATGAATTAAAAAAGATTTGTTCTGACTTTTATTTATTAGGACAAGCTACACTACAAGTATACTATAATGTAGATAGAAGTAAAATAGTAAAGGTAGAGCATTTTCCTGTACAAACACTTAGAGCTGAGAAAGCAGATAAAAAAGGTGATATTAAGGGTTATTACTATTTTCACGATTGGAGCAAATACACAAACAGAGACAAACTAACTAGAATACCCGCATTTGGTAGTGGTAATAATGCAATAGAGATTTTATGTATAAAACCATATAGAGCAGGATATTTTTATTATACACCTGTTACATATCAAGGAGCATTACCTTATTGTGAACTAGAAGCAGAAGTAGCTAACTATCACATTAATAACATACAAAACGGAATGGCACCTAGTATGCTTGTTAATTTCAACAATGGTACTCCAGATGAAGAAGCTAGAGAACTAATAGAAAAACGCATATATGAAAAGTTTAGTGGCAGTAGTAATGCAGGTAAATTTATATTAGCATTTAATGACAATCAAGAAAGTGCAGCTACTATAGATCCAGTACAATTATCTGACGCACATAATCAATATCAATTCCTAAGTGATGAATCTACAAATAAAATACTTGTAGGACACAGATTATCTTCACCACTACTATTAGGTATTAGAACAGGTAATAATGGTTTAGGTAGTAATGCTGATGAGTTAAAACAAGCTAGTATATTATTTGACAATATGGTTGTTAGAGTACAACAAGAATATATATTAGATGCTTTAGATAAAATATTAGCATTTAACAATATATCTCTTAATCTATACTTTAAGACATTACAACCATTAGAATTTACTGATCTAGAAGGTAACATAGTAGATGATGAAACTAGAGAAGAAGAAACAGGTGTTGACTTAGAGGATAAGGCAGAGTTGTCTAGCGATAAAACTGATTTACAAGAATTATTAGATTTAGGTAAAGAAGAAGATTTAGATAACTGGGAACTTATAGAATCTGCTCCTGTAGATTATGACAATGACGAAGAATTAAATTTAAAGTTAGAATTAACTTCGACAGGTTCAGCAAAATCGAACGCTAAAAGTAAACAAGACGGTGAAAACAAGGAAGGCTTTAAATATAAAGTTAGATATAAATATATGCCTGAAAAATTTGATGATAAGTCAAGAGAGTTTTGTCGTAAAATGATACAAGCAAAAAAAATATATCGTAAAGAAGATATAATGGCTATGAGTAGTAAGTCTGTAAATCCAGGATGGGGACCAGACGGTGCAAATACATATGATATATGGTTATATAAAGGTGGCGGATCTTGTAGACATTATTGGGAACGTAGAGTGTATATGGCTAAAACTGTTACACCTGACGCAAAAAATCCTAGATCAGAGATTAGTGTTAACGAAGCAAAAAAACAAGGTTTTAAACCAGAGACAAATGATGCTAAGGTTGCAAAGAGACCTAGAGATATGAAAAACAGAGGATTTAAAAAGAAAAAAGATTTTACAACACCGAAAGGTAAAGCATTTTAAAAATGGCACAGGTATTATTTATTAAAATACAGGACTTAAAAAAGAATACAGTAATAGACGGTAACGTAGATGTAGATAAGTTATTGCCTTATGTAAAAATTGCACAAGAAATACATATACAAAATTTCTTAGGTACAAAATTATATGAGAAGATTATAGCATTGATAACTGCAGGTACACTTACTACTACAGACAATCCTAATTATTTGACTTTAGTAAATAAATATGTACAACCTGCACTTATACATTTTGCTATGATGGATTATTTACCATTTGCAGCATATCAAGTTAAAAACGCAGGTGTATTTAAACATATAAGTGAAAACGCAGAAAGTGTAACAAAAAGCGAGGTAGACTACTTAGTAAATAAAGAAAGAGAATTTTCTGAATATTACATACGTAGAATGATAGACTATTTAAGTTTTAACAATAATTTGTTTCCAGAATATAATCAAAATTCTAATGAAGATGTATATCCAGATAAGGATAATTTATTTAACGGATGGGTTTTATGAAAAGATACAAAGTAAAAAATAAGAATATAATAAAATTAAAAAAATATATAAATAATAAATTAAAGAAAAATGGCGACATTAACTGGAAATTCAATAAGTAGTACATATACTTCGCTATTAAAAGTAGGTGATAACAGTACTTTAGCTTCTGCATTACAATCAATTACAGATGGTGCAGGTAATACGACTGGTTTAAGTATGAACACAGGCGGTGATTTAACTGCGATAGGAACGGTAACTGCAAATGCTTTTAGTGGGGCTTTAACTGGTAATGTAACAGGGAATTTAACAGGAAATGTAACTGGTAATGTAACTGGTGCAATAACTGGTAACGTAACTGGTAATGTGACAGGAGATCTTACTGGTAATGCAGATACTGCAACAGCTTTAGCTACTGCAAGGACTATAGCAGGAGTAAGTTTTAACGGTACTGCTAATATTAGTTTAGACACAGACGATATTACAGAAGCTACAAATAAGTATTACACAGCAGAAAGAGTAGATGATCAGGTTAATACATTAGTACAAGCAGGAACAGGTATTACAAAAACATATGACGATACTGCTGGTACATTGACAATAGCAAACAATGCCCCAGATCAAACAGTAGCACTAACTGGGGGTACAGGTATTACAGCAAGTGGTACATACCCTAACTTTACAATAACAAATACACAACCTGACCAAACAGTAAGTTTAACTGCTGGTACAGGTATTACGGTATCAGGTACTTATCCTAATTTCACAATAGCTAATAGTGGAGCAGGTATAAGTTTAACAGATTTGTCTGCAACTGATGCAGGTGGACTAGGTAGTTTTAGCTATGATAATTCATCAGGTGTGTTTACTTACACAGGACCTTCGGATGCAAATGTAAGATCTTTAATAAGTGCGGTTGACAATGGTGGAGACGGTTCTTTATCTTACAACAGTTCTACAGGAGTTATTTCCTATACTGGACCAAGTTCAAGTGAAGTACAAGCACACATTACTAAAACGTATGTAGATAGTTTAGGGATAGCCGCATCAACTGCAGATACTTTATCAACAGCAAGAACAATAAATGGTGTTTCTTTCGATGGTAGTGCAAACATAAGTTTTGATACAGATAGCGTAAGCGAAGGAACGTCTAATTTATATTACACTACAGCTAGATTTAATACAGCATTTGCTACAAAAGATACAGCAGATTTAACAGAAGGTACGAACTTATACTATACCAATGAGCGTGTAGATGATAGAGTTTCAAATTTAGTAGTAGCAGGTACATCAATTAGTAGTACTTATGATGATGTAAACAACACATTAACGATTGCTAATACAGCTCCTGATCAGACAGTAGCTTTAACAGGTGGTACTGGAATATCTACGTCAGGTACATATCCAAGTTTTACAATTACAAACGATAGTCCTGATCAAACAGTTGCTATTTCAGCAGGTACTGGTATAACAACATCAGGAACCTATCCTAATTTTACTGTTACAAACTCTGCTCCTGACCAAACTGTATCATTAACACAAGGAAGCAATGTTACAATAACAGGATCATACCCATCATTTACTATAGCTGCAACTGACACAGACACGACTTATAGTGCTGGTACAGGTTTAGCTTTAGCAGGAACAACATTTAGTTTAGATGCAGGATTAAACAATCTAACAGACACAACTATAACATCACCTGCAGCAGGACACGTATTAATATACGATAATACAAATTCTATATTTGAAAACGCATTACTTACAGCAGGTTCAAATGTAAGTATCACAAACGCTGACGGATCTATTACGATTGCAGCAACAAACACTGATACTACATATACAGCAGGAACTGGATTAAGTTTAACTGGTACAACGTTTGCATTAGATTCTGGAATAAATAATTTAACTGATGTAAATATTACAAGTGCAGCAGCAGGTAATGTTTTAATTTATGACGCTACAAATACTTATTTTGAGAATGCTTTATTGACAGCAGGAAGTAATGTAACGATAACAAATGCAGATGGATCAATAACAATAGCAGCGAGTGATACAAATACAACATACACGGCAGGTAGTGGTCTAACATTAAGTGGTACAGAGTTTTCGTTAACAAATAATGCAGTTACTATAGGTGGTACATCTGTAGCATTAGGTGCAGCATTAACTGCAACATCAGGATCATTAACAATAGGAGGTAACGGTTCAAGTGGTGGTGTAACAATAGATGATGGTTCTATACAAATGAGAACAGGTACTGGTAATGTTGCTGAAATAAGAATGTATTGTGAAACTGGTAACGCTCATTATCAAACAATAAAAGCAGCACCACATAGTGCTTCAAGTTCAGCAGTATTAACCTTACCGACTGCAACAGGTACTTTTGTAGCAACAGGAGATACAGGAAGTGTAGCAACTGCAATGGTAGCTAATGATGCAATTAATTATTCTAAATTAGGAGCTGAATATACAACATCAGCTGCTATATCTGCAAGTGATGTAAATTGGTCAACTGCAGCAGTACATACTAAAACACTAAGTGCAAACACTACACTTACATTTAGTAATGTTAGTACTGGTATGACTGTAGATTTAGTAATAAGTGGTAATTATACATTAACTTTACCTGCAAGTGTAAAAGAAATAACAGGAACTTATGATGGAACGGTAGCTAACCTAATACAAATAGTAAGTACAAACGGATCAACAGAACAATGGGCAACAATAAGTAAAGAAGCATAATGTGGGCAAATAATATAAATGGTGAAATAAAATTGTTTAGTATATTACCAAGTTATTGGGACGGTGTAAAATTCTATTCTAAAGCATTTGCTAGTTCACCAATAGAGGTTTTAGAAGAAGAGGGATTTTTCCCTGTTATAGATCCACAAATAGATGAAGAAACAGAAGAATTAGGAGATTTATATTTAGAAGATAATAAATATTATTATATAGTAATACAGAAATAATTATGAAAGCAGTAAATAACAACGGAATTATAACTACATATCCTGACGTACCAGTAAAGTTTAGATCGTCAACAGGGTATCATTTAAACGCTAGAAGTATGACAGCAGACGAGCTTCGTAATGCAGGATTATTTGACGTAATAATAGATGAAGATTATGATTCTAGAATACACGATTTAGGTGAAATATATTGGGATACGCAAAGTACTGTGTTTAGAAAAGATACAGTAGATAAAACTTGGTCGCAAACATTAGCAGAGTTAAAAGAGCAAAAGATCACAAACTATAAACATATGATAGGTGGTGAATTAGCTAAAACAGATTGGTATATAATAAGACAAACAGATAATGGTGAATTAGTACCTACAGAAGTAGTAGATGCAAGAGCATTATTAAGAAACCAAACCAGTCAAGTAGAAAACGAAGTAAATGCTTTAACAACAAAAAAACAAGTTATATTATACGAATATCCTAGTTATGAGTCTTAGAAAAAGATTATTAGTTAAACCACCTGATACAGCGTTAGTACCAAGTGAACATTTTGGAGTAGTATTATACGAGGGTAATGGTGCTGCAGGACATTCTATTAATGGTGGTAAGTTTGGTGCAGGTGGGTATTTTACAAATGCAGGTGTAGTTACAATTCCAAGTAGTGTTATAGACACTAATGAACACAGTTTATCTGTTTGGTTTAACACAGGTGCAACAAGTGGCACACAAACTGTATTTGAATTTAATACAGGAAATAGAATAATATTTCGAGCTACATCAACAGATTCTAATAAAGCTAATTTTGGTGGGGGTGGTTGGTTTAATCACGGAATATCTTTTAATGCAAATACTTGGTATCATTTAGTAATTACTTTTAAAAGTGGAAGTCCTGCAAAAATATATGTAAATGGCAGTTTAGAACATACAACAGGC
>Ga0181380_1000976_pt1 | contig 12665 bp, 15 predicted proteins | sample 3SPOviralmetaG_FD_130116 | JGI IMG/M metagenome (GOLD analysis project Ga0181380, IMG submission 130116) | Marine viral communities from the oligotrophic San Pedro Time Series (SPOT) site, San Pedro Channel, CA, USA - 3 SPOT_SRF_2009-08-19 | ecosystem: Environmental > Aquatic > Marine > Strait... | reverse complement strand
TTGATGGTGATAATGGTAAAAATCCAATTTCATCAATAATCAATCGTTTGTTTTGCGAGGAGGAACGACAATTGTTAATCAAAGCAACAACAGGGTTGTCGTATGATACGAATATGTTTGATGGTTTCCTCAGTCGTCAAAATTGTGATATTAAAAATTCTACACTATACGGTGTCCCAATTGTCTGGGAAGAAAAAACAATTGAGAGCGATATTGTTGTTCCTGTGGATTATGAAATACCCGATAATGATGGAGATACATATAAAATTATGAAACAAGAGTTTGAAAAAGAATATTGTAAAGTGCTTCATTTATCCGGTTTTGTGAGAATTGATATTGAAGGTAATGTTATTCAATACAGTAAAGAACAAATCAAAATTATGTTTGAAGATAAGTATTTTTTAAAAACAGACCCAAACACATTAAAAACTGTTAAGTCCCCCTTTATTGATACTTGGTTAAAAGATGATATGAAACGCTGTTACACTAAACTTGGTTGTTATCCTGACGAAAAAAAATGTCCCGATGATGTCCTTAATACATGGACTCCTTATGCTGTTGAAAAAATGGAATTACATAATTACGATGAAAATGTTGTCACTATCTTTAAAAACCATGTAAGTATCTTATGTAATCATGATACTGTTGTTACTGCTTTTATCTTAAAAGTTATAGCACACTATTTTCAATATCCTGATGGTAAATCAATATTTCCATCATTTATAGGAGAAGAAGGCAATGGTAAAACTATTTTATTTGAGGGTATTGCTCTTATGATGGGGGGAGAAAAAGTATTCGTAACAACCGACCCTTTGCGTGATTTTCTTGGAGAGTTCAACGGTGATTTAGCGGGTAAAAAATTAGTTGTAATGAATGAATTGAACCCTAGTGAATTAGGAAGAGCAGAGAAAAAATTTAAAAGTCTTATTACTGATAAACCATTACACATAAATCCAAAAAAAGAAAAAAGATATGATACACAATCATATCATGTATTTGTTGGTATGCTTAATCCAAGAACTGAAGGTGATGGTGTTAGGTCAAAAGAAGGTGATAGAAGAAATATTATTATAAGATGTAGTGATGAAAAAATTGGTGATACAAAATATTTTAAACAGTTGTGGAAGATTTTTGAAGATGAAAATTCTATGGCGTCTTTGTATAAATACTTTATGGAAATGCCCGATGTTCCTTTTAGATTTACAGCAGATATGCTCCCTAAAACGGATTATCAAGAGAAGATTCAACAAGCAAATAGGTCTTATATTGATTTATGGTTAGAAAGTATATGCGAACAGAAATCTGTCGCAAAATTTGATATGACAGGTCTAGATGCTTTGAATAATTACCTTACTTGGACTAAAATAAATAATATCAAACAAGAGTTTGAGATGAATATTGTTAAAATGGGTCTAAGATTAGCAAATATCCGTGAATGTAGTAAAAAGAAAACAAACAAAGGGGCGGTATATTCACTTGACCTTGATGCGTTAAGAAAGAGATTTATGATAGGTTGTATGATAAAAAAAGAAAATGGATATGATAGCGATAAGTCTGTTGAGAGCGATTGTTCTGGTATCTAAGATAAGATTGATATTACGATTTTATCTTAGGTGACGGGTGATGGGTGACGGGATGAAATCGGGTTCGTCCCCGATGGGTGGTATATTTTTTGAAAAGTCCATTTTGGCGTTTTTTCAAAAAATATACTTGGGTTTGAGATTCTGGTGAAAACAACCCGTCACCCGTCACCCCGTCACTTTAGACTGAAATAGTGGGTATCTACTGGTGTTCCCTTATTATTTTACTACTTAATAAGTCTAAAACAACCCGTCACTATTATATAAAAAAGGAAAAGTCAGTAAGGATTAACACTTTAAAACAAAAATAGGTAGTTTAGGATTATCACTATAAAACCAAATTTAAGAAATCTCAGAAAGCAACTTACTTAGACCAACCTTTCGCAGGTTCTCTTTTTCTTTTTCTTTACTAATTTTTTTATAATGTTCCTTTTGTTCTTTTTCATCTTCATAGCAATCATAACACATTCCATATTGTTTATCAACAATCCATTTATCACACTCACTGCATTGTTTCCAGTTCGGCATACTTATTTCCCTTCTATTCAACATATATAAATGTTTCAATTTTTTTTAAAAAAATAAATATTAGTAAGTTTTTAAGATAGTATTTTTAAAATAAAATCTCACCATACTATATACAAAATGAAGTCAGTTCTAGATTTACTAGATGGATATATCACTAATAACCCTACGTTATCACGAGGAACCATAGCAATATATGAACGCTTAGCAAAAAAGTATGACGATATTGATTTAACAAAAGCAACATATCAAGACATCATGCAAATTGTAAAAAGGGAAACCAACCCGAACACCCAAGCGGCGGTTCTTAACCTAGCAATCATTCTAACCAAAACCAGGTACGAGTTACACAATAGACTGCAAAAAGAACGAGAACCACTCAACAATGAAATAGACAGCAGACGCAAAAAGAAACTAAAAGAAGATAACGAAGACTTACCCAACTACGATGATTTGGTGGATGTACTGCAAGGTATGACCGGAACAGATTATTTAATAAACTATATGCTAATCAATTATGCTTTTAGAAATAGCGATTTTATGCTTAAAAATATAAACCTAAAAAAGGATATACCCGAAGATAAAGAGAATTATGTATACTATAATAAAAAACTGAGATGTATATCATTATTGATCTCAAATTACAAAACTTCCAAATCATATGGGAAAAAAGTCATATCTATAAATGACCCAAAGTTTTTGAAAATATTTAAAGATCTAAATTTACAGGACGGTGATTATCTTCTCACAACAAACAAAGGATCAAAACCGAGTATCAGTTATTTAGCGGATATTGTGCAACGCAAATCTATTTCAGGTCTGGGTGAAGGAAGAATCTTTAAAATTATAGTAAAAGATTTATTAAGTAAACACAAATACAAAAAGTTAGAAGAAGTGAGTGCATCAAGAGGTACATCATTAGCGGTTATTCTTTCATCGTATAATATGATGAATAACGAAGGGGTTTAATTAAAATCTCATACCTATATATTATGAGTGAATCCAAAGTAGATAGTTTAGGGGAAACGAGTAGCGGAGATGAAAAAGAAAGCGAGAAGATAGAACAAAACGACACGGTAGTAGTAGAGGTGGAAAAGAAAAAAAAACCTAGAAAACCACTATCAGAGGAGGCACAGAAACAACGGTTAGAGAATTTACGGAAAGGAAGGGAGGCGGCACATGCTAAAAGGCGTTCCTTAGAGGCGACCGTCAAGGTAGAGAAAATAAAAAAACTTCAAGGCGAAGTTGATAAAGCGAAGGAAGGTGAAAAGAAATTTAAAACAGAAAAGAAAGAACTTGAAGTTTCTAATCCCGCAGAAGCACCAGAAGGCGTCCAAATAATAAAGAAGAAAAAGAAGAAGAAGATTATTATAGAAGAATCATCATCGTCAAGCGAAGAAGAGGTGGTTGTTCGTAGACGAAAGAAGAAGGATTTACCACCAGCACCGCCACCGCCACCACCCGTAGCACCTCGTCGCCCACCACCTACAGCAGAGGAACGTCAAGCAGTAATAGACAGAGCAAATGAAAACAGAGAGAGAGCATTACAGTTTGCGAAACAAAAACAAATGCAAGACACTATGATGCGAAATATATTTGGTTAAAACTTATATATTGAAATAATATCTTTTTCAATATATAATGGTGAAAAGTATGGAAATTAAAAAAAGCACATCAAAGGGTAAGAAATATACTGCTGTGTTTAGCAAAGACGGAAAGAAGGTTAAAACAACTCAATTTGGGGCGTCGTCTTATACGGATTATACAAAAGGAGCAACTGAAGAACAAAGAAGGGCATACCGCAACAGACATGGTAACATGCTAAAGAAAACTGATAGCATGAGTGCATCACACCTTTCATATTATTTACTATGGGGAGAATCAAAATCTTTAACATCTAATATATCTGCATATAAAAAAAGATTTGGTTTTAAGTGAGTTATTTCAATTTAGATTTAATCTTCTCATATAAATCCATATCTTGTGGTTTCTTACCCTTCATTCCGGCATACGATTTCATCACAAATGCATAGATTCTGGCGTATGCCCACTGCTCAGGACTTTTAACCGATGGTCTAACAGATGATGGGTTGGATTTATAAGCGCCTACACCACGATCAAAAACATCATCAAGAACGCTCTTGGGTATACCAGTTAATTTAGTAATATTAGATTTACTATTAGATTTATCTTTTGGTTGATTGAATTTTGAATTGAACTTTTGTTTATAAGAACTCATATAATAATATATAATAGTATATTATTTTAAATACCACAAGCACAAGCATCAGCATCATCTTGAAAGATTATATATTCATTAAACCCTTTTCTAAATGCCTTCGTAGGACATTTAGAATTGAAATCGCAGAGTAAAAAACCATATTTACCTTGTGTCGCCATTTGGTATGCTAAATCAAATTTATTAACATCTAAACTGCTTCCAAGTTCGTCACGAATTTTTGCAAGTTGTTTTTCTTGTTTATTTTTAAACAACATCAGATTCGTACAGTTTTCTCTTATCACTCTGCCTACACCCTGACTCATAGAATATGTTTGTGAAATTATAATAACTCCCATACCACAAGCACTGCGTTTAGAACCATCACTCTGCATAAACTCGTCACTAAGTGGTGCGATATGGCGGTTTAGTGATGCGATGCGTGATAGCGAACTGGATTGAGATATAACCGGTGAACTTAATATATCATCAAGAATACAACACGATTGAGGTGGGCGTTCTTTTGAATATTTCCACATAGGTGGTTTAGCATCTTCGTCTAAATAACCTAATTCAAAGTAATACAATATTTGTGATTCATTCAATTCTTTACCGTTCTTCAGTAAATTCTTGAATTCATTATATCTTTTTTTCTCAATTAAGAATTTCTCCCACTCATCTCTATCCGCTTCAACCCTACCTACTACCTCATCAATAGCAGTTTTAGTAGGTTCAAACACGTCTTCCACATTTATGATGTCGCCGAAATAAGATTTATTAGACAACCATGTCGGCGTTATTAAATACACACGGTCGTAAGTTTTATCTTTTTTTGCTTGACGCATGAGTTTAGACACAGCATAGGATTTACCACTGTTTCTTACAGCACTCACATACATAAGAGGGGGTGCTTTGATAGCATCGGGAGGCGTCATATAAGCGTTGCTAACACCTTGTTTTGGGTCGGTATCGCTTCCATAAAGATTCTTAATTTTCTTTAACATGACTTTCGGCATTCTATTATATTATGATAAGATAATAATATAATAAATTCAAACTGTACCCGCCAACGCTTCTCCTGCATCAACAACACCTCCGGCGTTGGAACCAGTAAATTTAAACCAACCACAGTCAGATACAGCGTCACATTTAAGTTTATAAATTTTATATGAAACAACTAACATCAAGACACCACCACACATTTTTAAAGTATCACTTACGAAAAACTCAACCACTTTTTCAGTAGTCATATATATAATATAATATAATTATATATATAATGGACGATGAAGAGACAGATACGATACTAGCAGTTGCAAAAACACCAGATGAAAATGATATTAGACTTGCACTCGCAGGACAAGCGGCACGTCAGGCAACCGGACAACGCACAAGAGAACGAATTCAAAGATATGGTAGTGGTGGTATTATATTAGCAGGGGGTGTTATGATGTCGGAGTATTTATATAACAAGTATATAAGAAAGAACAAAGAAGTTGAAAGGGACGACAAGTTGCGAGAATACTATGCGATTTTAAGTGCTAATGCTTATTTAGGAGATGATAGTATATTACCGCCGAACATTGAAGATGTGAGCATAGATGAATATGCTGATATGGCGAAAGTTTTTAAACACAACGACAAAGTAACGATTTCATATAGAGGGACAGACCCTACAAACCCTCGTGACCTTGCCGCCGACGGGATAATCATGACGGGCGCCCTAAAAACTTCTCCTAGATTTAATAGAGCGCTCGCCTTGTATGATGAAGTGGAGGGTAAATATCCTGATTCGCAAATAGCAGTCACGGGTCATTCTCTTGGTTCAACTCAGGCGATACATGTTGCTGGAAACAGAGCTAAAACACACGCATACGGGTTTAATCCCGGCGTAGGACCAGCACAAACGGGGGGAACGGCACGTTCAACTATCTGGGTAACCGGTAATGATTTATTTTCACAACTGGCGTTAACACCATTTCAACGAGGCAAAGTTTCAATCAATAGACCATTTTATGGTGGACATGGTATGAAAAACCATCTTCCTGCATCATATGGTGGATACAATAAAGATCTAAATGTAAATATGGAGAATGTAGATTATTTGACCTTTACAGACAAAGAGTTAATTCAGCAACCCCCACGTCTTGGAAAATTTCCTCAAAAACCAAAAGGTAAATTCAAAAACCGTTTGACTGGTAACGGAGTTAAAGACCCCGATTATTTTTTTGCCGGTGAAGACTTAGTAGATGCAGATTTAGGAAGGTTTGCGATTGACGAAGAAGATAAACAAAAATTAATTAAAAATACCATAGCGTTGGAAGGGGAAGACTCTAGAGAATTCCCTTTATTTAAAACATACATACCAAGCACATTCACAGATTTAAACAGTAGACCAAGAAAACCTTTTCGTCCTCAGAATATTTCAAGAACAATAGACCGTGACCGGAACGGTTTTGTTAGCAAGAGTGAATTACTATTGTTTTTAAAAGGAGGTGGTTATACACAAGAAGACATAGAACTTCTGTATAATCGTTTAGATGTAGATGGTGATGGTAAAGTATCGTTAGATGAACTTCAATTACTTAGTGAAATATTATAGTTAATATACGCCTGGCGCACGGAATGGAGGCGACATAAACATGTTAAAAGTATTAGCAGGTCTAAGGACTTTATTATTTAGGTCGTCTAACTGTTTAATATCAACTGCTAAACCAACTCCCGGTCCTCGTGCTGTGATAGGTTGGGCGTATACACCAGCAAGATTAGGAATATTATTGATTGGTTTAAATCTGCTTCTAACTATGCCAATATCCAAATTAACTCCTTCACATGGGAGGTCGGTATCTTGAATACTGGTTTGAGATATAATGCTTGAAAAAGCGTTAGGACCACTTCCCAACTGGCGGTCGTAAGGAGCAATTCTTGATTTACCAATTGAACTATCTTGTGTGGGCATATTGAATTGTGATATGAACCGATTTTGCGGAAGTGTATCCCCTCTATCAACACCTGTTGATTGTTTATTAGAAACTGGAACTAATATAGATACGGGCATTATAATAATACAGAAGAAAAAAAATATTGTTATAGTTTATAAATGGTAAAATATCATACCGATGCAGAGATAACATTGGAATGTATGGAGCATAGGGCATATCCAATTGCAGTTGTTCAGGAGATGCTGAATGTAGAACCGAGGAAAAATATTATTAATGGTTTAATAAATACTTCTCCTGATGGAATTCAACCTCCTAAATCAATAATTATGATGGCGAACGCTCTTGGATATTCAAACCCAGTAATTGATGCTAAATCTTATGGTAGCGGTGAGGTAGGACGGATAAAAAAAAAGATGGATTCCCAATTAATAATGGAAAATGTAAATGTTCGTGGTCCTATGATTCCCAAAAGACTTTCTTCAAAGTCAAAATTAGAACAGCAACAATTAGCAAGAACTGTAATGTTACAATCTAAACTTGATAAAGATAGTGCTGATAATGAAGCATTGGACATAGCGGAATCTGTACATTCACAGAAAGTAAAAAAGAACCGAGTCGTTCTCAAAATGGCAGGTTTTGATACTACAAACCCGGGTGAGTTAGGTATTACAAATAATAGGGGTATGACTGCGATGACGAACCAGAGAATTCCATCTTTGTTTACACCAAATAAAGAGAAGAGACAAGAGCAAATAATTCAGAATGAAGTATTATCGGCATCATCAGCAGGTCTAAAGATTGACGCTGACAAAGTCAAAGAAACCATTAAAATCAAAAGACGAGTTGGACGTGCGCCTCGTGGCACTTTATGGGATCCCAACAGAGGAATGTTTGTTGCTGACCCAAATTACAAAGGTATTAATTTTTTTGAAAAAAAAGAGGGAGAATCTATGCGTGAAGCGGATTATGAAGCACAAACTGAGCGTAGGAAAGAAAGATTGCAAGATGACGGTAAGAACCCTTATGTAAAAAAAGTTATGGACGACATGATTGCGAAGGTAGAGGTAGAGGTACAATCAGGTTCAAAATATTAATTTTTTTTATCTCATCATATAATATATGAGTGAGATAATAGATTGCGATAAAATAGTAGAAGTATTGGCGCCTGAATCAGCATTACAAGCAGATGGATTGCACTGTCCCGACGGAGAAGTATTACCGAGAGCAAGTCATTTTGATAATGAATTTGCTTATAAATATACTATTGAGGAGTATAGGCATAGGGCATATTTAGTAAAGACGGCACAACAAGATTTCCCTTCTGTAGACCCGCATATGATAGAGATATTGGTTGACCAGCATTTACAACACCCTGAAACACTGGTAGAGAAAATGGAATCAGATGAAATGTATATGAAGAAGTTTAAAAAATAAAATATTACCTATATCTATAAATGAATCAGTATAATGACTTTGCCGCTGAATCACAGGAAGTATTCATAGATACGCAATCTTCATATGGAGCAAGTGCGCCAGGTAATCAATTTGATAATTTTAAAATAAATTTCAACACGCAACCATTTGAAGCAGGTGATGATAGTATAATAAGAATTTCGTTAACTCAATTTAATTCGCAGAAAACATGGTATGATGTAAATGAAAATAATAATACTATAAGAATATATAACGCCGCTTCAACTGCTTTAAATGCTACCGATGATTTAATTGAAATACCCAAAGCGGATTACATGAATAATAATTTATTAGCAGACCAGTTGGGTGCATCAATTAAAGAGAAATTAGACACAGCATTTAAAACTGGTTCGGTGACGTTTGTTTCTAGTGCAACAGCACAAACCATATCTGTCGCAACAAACGCCGCTGATACAGGACGCTTGGTTCCAGATACAGAACAATATAAAAATCTTAATAGATTTGATTTAGTGTTCACGGCACCAACAGGTCAGGGTTTTGATACTGACGTTATATTCCAAACTTTACAGATACCGATAGACCAAGTTGTTACACTAACAGGTGGGGAAATATTAACGTCTGTTCAAAAGTTTAACGACTCGTATTGGTTATTAGGAGCAAAGCGTGTAGAAACTTATGAGGCAGTTCCCACATCTCAATCGTTTGCTGTAAATATATCAACGGTCGGTGGAACAGCAAACGATACCATGAGAGTGAGGGGATATTTCCCGATGGCATCTGAAGTTCATACTCTTCCCCATTTATATATTAGGTGTGATGTAGCGGACAATCAAGTAACTAGCAATATGATTTCGGCAAACGAACAACACAATCATTCGGCGACGCACAGCACTATTTTAGGAAAGGTTCCCCGTTTTATGAATGGTCGCCAACAGGTTAGTTATACATTAGATTCAGGATTGACGAACTATTTTAGCAACGTTAATACAAGATTTTTGAACGATTTACGATTTACTGTAGTAGACCATAGAGGCAGATTAATTCCAGCGGCGTATGATGAACAGAAAACATTAGGCAATATGTTTTTGAATATGTCCATCAAGATTGAGAAGATTAAAATACCGTTCCAACCAAATGTTTTACAAGCACCTGCCCCACCAGATGTTCCTTTAAGAGCAAGAAACAATGCATTTTCACTTGCAGGAACAAACCAAAATATTAACCCTTTTGTATAAATGTATCAAAAAAGTATTTTATAAACATTAGAATTAAAGAATTTTTTTTCTAATGATTAAGTATAATGGATTACTCACAAGGTTTACCCTCCTCATTAAGTTTCGCTCTCATGAAAATCAGCGGCGTAAGTGTAAATTCCTTTGAAATTACGCCGACAAGTGGGACTGGTAGCGTCACATCTAATTCGCAAATTCGTATCACGCTTCCTACGAATTGCTTAATGGATTTCAAGACCTCCCGTCTTTATTTTTCCGTAAGTTTAGCGGGTGCCGCCGCTCGTCTTCCTGCTGGTATTAAATCGCTTTTCTCGCGCCTCACGCTTTCGGCGGGTGGTTCGGTTATTTATCAGGGAAGCAATTTTTTAAATATTCAGGAGTATGTCCGTGGATTCTCTGAAAATGAAGGAGAAGACAACGTAAACGGTCATAGCGAAGTAGTCATTTCTACCAGTGCCTTAGGAACACCAATCGCCGCTACCGCCGCCGAATCTTACGCCGCCGGTTTAAGCGCTGGTAATGGTACTCTCTTCTCTATTGACTTGTGCGAACTTGCCAATATGAGTCCGAGAATCCTTGATACTTCACTTCTCCCCAATTTAGAACTAATTTTCTATACTGCCCCTCGCTCGGTAATAGGTGCGCCCAAAGGAAATTTACCGTCGGGTTCGGTTGCCGCCGGTACGCTTAACATGGATGTTATTAATGCCGCTCCCACTGGTCAAGACTTCACAATTGATAACCCCCGTTTCGTAGTTAATGCTTATTCGCTCCTTGATGGTTCGTATGCTATGTCGCTTCGTCAGCGTATGGAAGACCTCGGTTTCCTTGAAGCGATGTTCCCACAAACTCTTTGCTTCTCGCAACCTTTCACTGGCGGAAATGCACGCTTTTCACTCAGCGCCGCCTGTCTGGATAAACTCACATGCATATGGCGTCGTTCGGCGAAGGTGAATGCCACTGGTGCGTGTGTCCCCGTTGCTGGTTACGCAACGGCAAAAGCAGATGGTAGCAAGGGTCCAAACGTTCCATCGCTCGGTTCCGCTTCTATCGTAGATGGAACGGGTGCCGCCGCTTATCAAGTGCAATACCAGCACTGCTCTGCCCCCCTTCTCGCCCCTGCTCACGATGATGCGTTTGCGACCGCGACCAACTTCGGTGCCGCCGCCGTAACTGCCGCTGGTGGTCAATTAAGAGTTCAATACAAATTGAACAGCGCTTCGGTTCCCCAATTTCAAGCGGATACCACACAGTGGTATGACCTCTCACGGTGGGCGAACAACGTTGAATCGCACGATGATATTAAATCCAAATCAGAATACTTATACAACAAATTCCACACCGCCTACCCCTTTAATCTCCCACAAGAGAAATGGGGCAAACCAGCGTGTACTGGAATTGATACTCGTTCGTCCAATACTTTCTGTGAGGTAATTGGTTCAGGAAATGTTGATATTGCGAATTACGATTGCCTTGCTCTGGCGAAGGTTTCATCTATTCTTCGTATAGGTGTCGGAAAAGCAATAGAAGTCGTAAATTAAACGCACCATGTATCATAAGGGATAATCGTTATGCCGAGATTATATAAGCAAATTAATATAATATTACTATATTATATGAATGATAAGATAGAAAAGAGATTGAATGAATTAGGAATCTGGTATGATTTTGATGAAGATAATATATTGAATATTAAAATGCCGGTGAAGGTTTCAAATAGTGGTATAAAGTTTAGATGTCCTTTTTGCGTGAGTAAATACAAAAATGATTTTACTAGATTTAAGCATTCAAGGAGCGTAGACCATAAATATGCGAGAGGTGATTATAATTATGAAAATCTAGGAACAAGAGTTCCGTTATGCAAAAAGGAAGCATATTTTGAATATGACCTGCCTCCATTTCAATTTAGTTTAATTCCTGTAAGCACAACCCTGAGTTTTAGTTAGGTTTTTGGAGCAGGGTATGATTTGGTGATATTTGGGGATATTTTAGGGATATTTTGGGGATATTATATATTTAGGGAAAAAACAACTTAAAGAAATTATCTAATATTTATATATAAGATGAATCCGACCAAGCACTATTGCAAACATTGCGACCATCAATCTAAAAACTCAAGCGATTACGCAAAGCATATAAAGAGCAAAAGGCATTTAAAAAATGTAGAGGAACATAAAGAATCTAATGATGTAGAGAAATTAAAATTAAGAATAAAACAATTGGAGTTGGAGTTAGAGTTAGAGAAGATAAAGAACAATTCATCTAATCCAACTGTTGTAAATAATTATGACAATAGTCATAATGTGGTGAATAATGTATTTGTATTTAACACGCAAGATAGAATGAACTTTAATGATTTTATAGAAAGTATCCCTGATGTTGATACAATATATAATTGTGGGGAGTTTGATGGTATGGGAATGATACAAAGACAATTTCTAAAACTAGATAGACATGTGCGCCCTCTTATATTGAAAGCAAATGAGTTTGTAGTTAAAAATAATGATGAGATGTTTGTAGGGTCAGAAGCAAAAAAAATTGTTGGTAGGGGGTTTCATAAACTGTTTTGTGAATGGAATAATAACCGTAGTATTGATGACTCGGATAAGTATATGGCGATTCAAATGGGTATGAATTCCTTAACCTTGGATAACTTTATGACCAAAATAAAATGTGAATTGGTATACAAGCAAACAGATAAATAAATAATTGTGTTGATTCAATTATTTATTTA
>Ga0181380_1000975_pt1 | contig 12668 bp, 15 predicted proteins | sample 3SPOviralmetaG_FD_130116 | JGI IMG/M metagenome (GOLD analysis project Ga0181380, IMG submission 130116) | Marine viral communities from the oligotrophic San Pedro Time Series (SPOT) site, San Pedro Channel, CA, USA - 3 SPOT_SRF_2009-08-19 | ecosystem: Environmental > Aquatic > Marine > Strait... | reverse complement strand
AATCCAATGGTGGTGGGGGAGGTAATACGCCTGTAGACAGTTACTCCGAAACTACATATACAAACGGAGTCTTGACCGGCATATCAACTTGGTCTACATCTTCTAAGACGAACCTAGTGCAAACTAAGACATTTACTTATACAAACGGATTATTAACCGAGATTGAGGTCGCTGATGGCTCGAACGTTACGGAGTTAACAACTACGTTTACTTACGATTCAAACGGTAACCTAGAGTCTATTACGAAGGATTACGCATGAGTTGGAGTTATTTACCATCCACCCATTCATCTGGGAATAGAAATGTTTTACAGGTGGATGCAGGAACTACTGAAAATGATCTTAGTGGCTTAATAGGCATGACGGGTGTAACTCACTACATAAACGAAAACCATATAGATGTTTATGAGATTGCACCTACAGTAAAAATAATCATCAAAGGCACATTGTATCACGATCCGGATACTGAGATACTTATTCTTCGCCATACAAATGCAGGACTCGCAAATAATACTTCAACAAACGCTATGAATATTAGCGGGACGAATGCGAATCCAGCTTATTATTATTACGGGACTACTAGAACTAATTCAACTAGAGGCACATCAACTAACTCTAAAAGCACAGGTTTAATCTTTTCGGGTGCTAGGATTTCTAATTGGCATCCGAGTGACGCTTGTATGGGTGGTGGCGGCGGTGGCTCTAATTTTATTGGTAGGGGTGGTGTAATTCTTACAGGTAGACCTTGCACAGGATCGATGAATCTTGATGTTATTGGAACAACTTGGCGAGGAACGACTGACGCTCTTGAGTGGAGAAATCCGTTCGGTAATAGCAATGGATCGTTCAATGGTACATTTGATGGTGTTGCAGTTTTGCTTCCAGCATTTAATGCGACATTTAAATTTGCAAACTCGTCTATTGGCGAGGTCATTAATCAAGGTGCAATCACTTACCATACGCTCCGTGAGTTCGATGTGTCGCAGAATATTAATGACTACGACATTGGTTCAGATGGACAGACTAATCAGTCTCACCGAGAGTACGCGGTCATAAACTCTGCAACAGGCACAGATGTTGTGAAGATGTGGAGAAACACAAGAGGTTCTGTGGGTCAAAGAGGTGTAGTCGTAATAAAAAAGGAAGTATCGTTTAATATTAAAGACGCGAGTGGAACGGCTCTTGATGGAGTTAAGTTATATTTAGAAGACAATCCATCTACCTACGCAAAGAATGCAACATTCGTTAAGAGCAAAGCATTTGATACTGTCAATGGATACACCGCTTCAGGTGACTCACCTATTACCAGGGGTGTTGTAAACGCTAATGGTGATATGGTCTATGATTATAGTGATTCAGAAGTTTACAATAAGACTACAGATGCCCTCGGCGATATAGCAAAGTTTGAAGTTCTGACAGGAGTACAAGTTCACGAATATACTACAACAGACTCTGACGGCGCTACTGAATATGGAATACATTTTCACAACGGGAGATGGAGAGTAAGTAGTACCAATAACGCACAACCATCTTACGCAGATTGGGATACTTCTAACTTCGGTAATTTCTATAAAGTAGACCGCCGTTCAGACTCAAATACAAACGCAGATGACTTCACCTTTAAGTTCTGCTCATACGGACACTCATTGTCTTCCTCGTCTCAAGCTCTTAAAGGACTAAGTGAACTCGCTGTTAATTGGGTATTGTTTGACGATCTTGTAATCACGGAAACAGACAAAGCCATCGTAGACGCTTATACCGAAATAGAAAACTCCGCTAAGTTCTACGACAGAGCGAAAGCCTACCTAACCGACAACTACGCTGGAGAAGGCGCTACAATCGTAGCCCGATCAGGAAATGAAATTGACCTTGGTTCTTATAATTTGGTTATCGATGCAACTGCTTCAAGCGCGTTTGCGATCAGCGGTACAACCATCACGATCAAAGCGACGACTTTCACGGGTGATTTAACGACCACAGGAACGATTACATTATCCAACGGAGCGAGTGTTCTTGGCTCATTTACAGACGCAAACGGAACGAACATCGTATTGCCGTGGTCTGTGACTAATGTTGAAGCTACTGCGACCTTACAGCTCTATAATGTGACTAAAGACTTGGAGGTTGTTAACCAAGTAGTACCAGGCACGGCTAACACCAAGGTAACGACTGACGGAACTTACACTACCTCACAGATCGTAGCCGGTGACAACATTCGTTTACGAATTACTTGCCAATCTGGAACCGACGCTTTCCTTCCGTATGAAGCGTTTGGTGTGGCATCCTCCGCTGGTATCGCGTTTAGAGCGGATCAACAAGCTGACACGGTCTACAATGGAAACGGTATAGACGGCAGTAACATCTCGACACTATCCGCTGATTACCCGAATGTACAGATAGACATCTCCGACGGGGACGGCATTGCAGACGCTCGTGAGCTATATGCTTTCTATGTGTATCAATCTACGACCTCTACCGGTATTGAGAATTGGTTTGGAGCGATGACCGCTATCGACGCCATGAACTACCGTGTGAATACAGATGTGGTCGATATTAAGCTACAGAACACAGGCACTACTGCGTTAGTCATATCGGGTGCTAGAATCTATCGGGACGATGATACATCGATCTTACACGCTGAAAGCGGAGATTTACCGATGACCTTAGACGCTGGTAACCTCGTTCAGTATATTCAACCACAGGTAGATACCGCCATTACTGCTAACACTAAGGTTGATGGCATAGATAAAAACACCAAACTAATCCCTGCTTTGTTATGAAAAAACGAGATCAACTAGAAGGTTTACAAGTATTATTAGCCGATACATACCGTGAGATCATATCGACTATGGATCTTGACGACCCTAATGCGGCGGTCTTAAACGGGGCTAGGCAGTTCCTCAAGGACAACAATGTAATCAGTTTAACCGAGGAATCATCTCCGCTTGGTAAACTCGCTGATGTCCTGCCTTTTAACGACCCTCCTGAAGTTCAAGAAGCCGTTAGACAATCTAAGTAATGAAAGCTAAACACGAAGTTCCAGCGGAGCTTCAAGACTTTCGTAACTTCCTGTATGTCTGCTGGAAGCACCTTGGGTTACCCGATCCTACCCCGCTTCAATACGACATATCACAGTACCTTCAGAACGGCCCTAAACGCGCCATAGTCATGGCTTTTCGTGGCGTTGGTAAATCGTGGATATGCTCCGCTTATGTCGTCCACCAACTCCTCCTAGATCCATCTAAGAATATACTCGTCGTATCGGCGTCTAAAACGCGTTCTGATGACTTCAGTACCTTCACACTTAGGTTGATCCATGAAATCCCCGTATTGGCGTGTTTAAAGCCACGAGACGGGCAACGCTTCAGTAAGATCAGTTTCGATGTTGGCCCAGCTCCAGCGTCCCACGCACCGTCCGTTAAGTCGTTGGGTATAACCTCGCAGTTAACCGGTTCACGGGCGGATATAATCGTAGCAGACGACGTTGAGGTAGCTAATAACTCCGCCACACAAGGTATGAGAGATAAGCTTTCTGACCAGGTAAAAGAGTTTGATGCGATCGTTAAACCACTCCCGTCTTCGAGGATCTTGTTCCTTGGTACACCACAATGTGAAGACTCCATATATACCAAGCTTAGGGAACGCGGTTATGAGACTCGTGTGTGGCCTTCGGAATATATCAGTAATAAACATAACGACACAATCTACGAAGGAGCCATTGCCCCGTTCCTGATGTCCGCTACTAACGACGAAACAGTCGGGAAGTCCACGGAGCCTTTACGGTTTAACGATATTGACCTGGAAGAACGAAAGCTTTCCTACGGTCGGTCAGGGTACGCCCTTCAATTCCTCCTTAACCCACGCCTTAGTGACGCCGATAGATACCCGTTAAAGATCAATGATCTGATCGTCCAAGACCTCGATAATGACGTCGCTTATGAGAAGTATGTGTGGGCTAGTGGCCCCGATCAACAGATAGCTAACGATATTCCTAACGTAGGTTTTAACGGCGATCGTTACCACCGACCACTAAAGATGTTAGGAGATATGATCGAGTATTCAGGATCAGTCATGGCGATCGACCCAAGTGGACGAGGTAAGGACGAAACCGCTTATGCCGTCGTTAAGATGCTGAATGGTTATCTATTCGTACACGCTTGTAACGGTATTAAAGGCGGTTATGGCGAGAATGTCCTTCGACAACTATCCACAATAGCTAAACGGTTTAATGTTAACGAAGTAGTGGTAGAATCGAATATGGGAGACGGGATGTTTACCGAGCTTTTAAAACCGATCATATCGACGATACATCCCGTTACGATCAATGAAGTACGACACCATATTCAGAAGGAAAAACGGATAGTAGACACCTTGGAACCTACCCTTAATTCCCACCGATTAATCGTCGATCCAAGCGTCATTAGGGAAGACTACGCCACATCTCAGTCGTACCCTATTGAAACTCAACTTAGATACTGCTTATTCTACCAACTTTCGAGACTAACCCGTGAAAAAGGCAGTCTTCTACAAGATGATAGACTAGACGCTTTATCTATGGCAGTTAACTATTGGACGGAACAAATGGCAGCTAATGCCGACGTTAAGATTAACGACCGAAAGGAACAGCTTCTAAACGATGAGTTAGAACGCTTCGTTAGTAACGTCGTTGGTTACGGTTCTAGTTTCACTAGGCGGAGCAACCAATGGTTTACTAGCTAGTTTCTAACTTTACCACAATCTTTCTTTAGTCATCACGACCTTATGGTTAACGATTATGACTACATTTGTGTTACTACCTTTAGTTACTAACGTTAGGTTAAGCAGTTCCTGCACTAGTACTATACGTAATTATACTCGGATTTCAGAATTGTAAAGCTTTTAATTTCTAACCATGCCATAAGTCTATGAATATCAACGAACAAACAGATCAGTTTTTATTCGAGCTTCAGAACGTAGTAAATCGTTTCAGAGCCGAATACGACCTTAATCACGCGACCATAATCGGAACCCTGGAGATCGTTAAAATGGATTATCTAGTTGAAGGCGATGAGATTGTGTTTGAAGATGATATGAGCGATGATGACGACATAGGCTCGTTATAAAAGGCGTTTAAGGCGATCCAAGTCAAAAACCTCCGTAATAGGGATGGGAGCGTGTTTAAAGCTTGTTATAGGCGGCGTTCAAAAGGTTTAGTTAAAAAAATCTGAGACCCTTATATATACGCGTGGGTTGCGTTTTACCCCCATTGGGGGCTTGAAATTGTCGAATAGGGTGGGGGTAGGGTCTCAATCGTTTCATAAAGTGTTGATAATCAACGCATGGCATCGGATATTCTATCGGATTGCAAGGGGTTTCAAACGCGATCAAAAGCGTTCACTTGTGTTTGTCTTTACGGGCGACTTTTTGCTCGCTCTAAACTACGTTGCAAGCCCCGCTTCAAAACATCGCCATGCATCGCCATAGGCCACGCTTAAAGCTCGTTTTAATCTCATCGCATACCATAACACATGCCAGCGTTTTAAAGCTCGTTTTAAGCCCGATTTGAAACCTAGCCATTTGGGCATGAAAAAGCCCGCTTGAAACGATGTCCAAAGCGGGCTTGGTTGTTAGGTTGTTTGGAGCTTTATTCTTTCAGTGCTGTTAAGATGTCAACGCGCATTTGATCAGGGTCATAATCATGATTTGCAATGTCTTTCAAGATTTCAACAATCTCGGAAAACTTCCAATCATAACCAAGCCAATTTTCGATTTGTTGGTCATCGATGGTTTCAAATCGCGTTTGATATTGTTTTAACTGTATTTCATCCATTGTCATAATGATTTACTTCCTGCACTTAACATTAGAAACACAATGGTAAACCATAGGATCGTACCAACGATGGCAACTAGCCATGTGACGATCTTTTCTCGCGTTGATACCTTGTTCCAATCTTCTATTTCTTTACTCATGATTATTTACTCCATTCCATTTGCTTTGCAAAACGTTCGATTTCGTTCCATTCGATGAAATGGCAACCAATTCGAGCGCCGTTTGAATCAAGCTTATTCAATCGGAAATCGCCCACTTGATAGCGTTCTTTGCATTCGTTTGGATTGTCTTTGAAACGATTGATTGCAAGGTAGAATAAACGCGCTTTGTCCAATGAAACGCGAGCGCCGTGTGAGGTTTCAACTTCATCAACAAAACGCATTTGTGGTGCGCAACCTTGTTCGGGAATGAATGAAACGCGTCTTTGACGAAGTAAACACTTTGCCAATCTATCCATGTAGTTTCTTTCATAATTTAACCATTTGACGGAATCTTCTTTCAGCCTTTCAGCCAATCGCTTTTCTCTTTCAAGCTCTTCTTTTCGTTGTTTGGCTTTTTCTGCCTTATCGCTGGCAAGTAGTTTGTTTACCTGGTTGTCATCCGGCATCTTCAAGCGCTTGATTCCCTTTGTTAACTTGGGGAAATAAGCTTTGAGCGCGTTCCAATCGTTCATGGCTTTTTCAGCTTGTTTGATGTAAAGATCGGCATACTTTCTCGAACGCTTTGCCTTTTTAACGGAATAAATAACCTCGTTTCCAAACATTACGAAAGCGCGCGTCATATCGTCATTTGTTAACTCATGGCGCACGATGGTTGAATACCTGCTATTACGCAAAGGGAAATCAAACGATTCAAGATGGTTGCAAGCTTGTCTCGCGTTTGATTGATGACGTTGAGTTGAAACGCTGTAAGAATCGGCATTTAAAAGAACGATTTCTTTTCCTTTTTCCGTTTCAACAATTCTGCCTACTTCAAAATGGTAACCATAAGACCAAATTGATTTGCCATTGAAAAAGAAGTTTGAACCCTTTGCTGATTCCCTTGATTGATTTGCCCAAAGATGAGCGACTTGTTGATTGTTCATAATTATTGATTATTTAAGAGTTTTTCTGTGAGTTTGTATTCATTCATATTTGCATATTCGCGCATTGACTCATGGGCCATCGAATCAAGCGAAACAATCATTGACTCGCTTTCCGTTTCGCTATCGTTAAAATAGATTGTTAATTCGATTAAATCGTAATTCATGGTTTAGATTTCCTCACTTTCTACTTTGAATTGGAAACCCATTCCCTTGATCGTTTCAATCGCGTTTGATGGCAAGGTTTTCGTACCTAGCAAATCGGTAAAGGCGAATGATAAGGGGCAATTTGGATAGATTAAGCGGTTGCCGTATTTATGGTGAACTTTGACGAATAGCGTATTCGCTATGGTCATATGATTTTTTATTTCGTTTTTCATATTATTATTTTGGGTTGTTTGGTTGAATTAAAAATAAGCCTTTTCCCATCGATTGATAAAATCACCAAGCCATTTCTTTTGATCTTCGTTAAGGGTAAGTTGCCCACCTTCTAACGATTCATAAAGGATGGCATCGGCTGAACAATCTTGGTTCTCTACATATTCACGCGGTAAGTTTTCAACTAACCAATCGGTGTATTCATTTGTGAGGGTTTCGATTTCGTTTTTCATATTATTATTTTGTGATTACAACGCGACAACGTGCCACGTTTGAAACGCCATCAAAACAGATTCCAAACTCGTTGCAAGCTTTTTTTCAACTTTCTTTGCAAGCTCCCTTTGAAGCTCCCTTGATGGCGTCAATGGTCAATCGATTTATTTACACTTAAAAAACTGGCTCCATACTTACATAATTTGCATGCTTTGCATCGATTGATTAAATACACTAAATACACCGACTACCGACCAAGGCCAACGCTCTAAAAAGACGCGCGCAACGCGCCCAGGCGTGTGTTGTTTTACGTGTACGTGTTCGCAACAAAAGTTTTTACGTGTTCGCAAAGAAAAGTCTTGCACGGGGTATATTTTCTGCAATAGTCGGGGCTATAACCATTAACCAAAGGAACATATATGACACCTGTAACTGAATTAGAAACCGCTGAGATCGAAGCTTTGATCTACCATTATGGACGCATCAGGGAACGCATCTCTAAGAATGTCACAGCAATGGAGCGACTGTTGTCGTTACAAGTCGAGCATGACAAACGAGTAGCAATCATTAACGACGAGGTAGCAGCAGCATGAGCATGATAACATTGTTTGCGGTTGCTATGGTATTACTCTTAGGCTTTGCCTTCCTGTGGTACGAGAAGGGAGACCGATGAACTATGAAGAAACCACTAGTATTCCTACCTACGTCTCTTTGTGCAGCGGGTACGACGGGATCGGAATTGGACTTAAACGAGCTATTCCAGGACTTAGAACTATCGCTCACGTGGAGATCGAAACCTATGCGATTGCAAACCTTATCTCGAAAATGGAAGCGAGACTATTGGATGCGTGTCCTGTGTTCACGGATCTCAAGCAGTTTCCGTATGAGCAGTTACGTGACCGAGTTACCATCTTGTCAGCAGGATTTCCTTGCCAGCCATTCAGCTCCGCAGGAAAGCGACGAGCAACCGAAGATGAGCGACACTTGTACCCATACATCGCAGATGGAATTACCGCTATGCGACCACGATATGTCCTCCTTGAAAACGTCGAAGGAATCATTAGTGCCAAGACCGCAGACGGAGAACCGGTACTCAAATATGTCCTTGGAGACTTGGAAGAAAGAGGTTATCGAACGACGTGGGGAGTATTCAGCGCGTCTGAAACGGGGTCAGTACACCAAAGGAAACGAGTCTTCATCCTCGCAAAGCTATCCGACGCCAGCGGCACGGGATTGGAAGGGAACGAACTCGGAGCATCATGTGATGAACGAATCGAAGGGGTTCAAGGGACACATGAATCAGCTTCCAAACTTCGTCAAGTACGGGATGGGGAATTGGCCCACGCCACGAGCGGGGAATCCAGGCAGTCGCAAACCAGGAACGGGGGGCAAGATACTAGCGGAAGAAGCGAAGAATTGGGCGACGCCTCAAGCTTCGGATCATGTCGAGGGTGCGAGGACAGCGACCGAATCAAATCAGAAATGCTTGGGGCGGGACTTGGCAAGACTAGATGGCCCTCAAGACCAGGTCAGCCACAGTACGAGTGGGAACAGCCAAGGGTCACCGAAGCTCAATCCTGCGTGGGTCTGTCAGCTAATGGGACTACCTTCAGGGTGGACGAACTTAGGCTGTTGGGCAACGGAGTAGTACCTGATTGTTGCGAATTAGCTTGGCAAGTATTATCCGATCGTTTACACCAGCGAATCTAACACAATAACAACCATAATAAATAGAAATGAAAATAGAACTAAACCTCATATTATATAAGTTAACCATCGCCTTAAAGCGTCGTCGTAAACTGCTTACAACTGAGCAATGTGCGAGACGCCTTGGACTGCGTAAGCAAGCGTTGTATCGCCTCAAGAAGCTCGGTAAGCTCAAGACTCATGGCTACGCCATAACAGGCCCTACAAACCAAAAGAACGACCTGTACGATTGGTACGAAGTTAAGGAAGTATACCACCATGATTGATCCATACGATAATTGGTTGAGCAGTCCATACGATGATCATTACGACGATGAAGATGAAGAAGTGGAAGACGACAGTAGCGAAGCTTACGAACGCGAGCAAGAACGCCACAGCGAAGAGAACCAGCCATCGTATATGCAATCACCTTACTACGACGGGACATGAGAAGTAAGCCACGATTGATTGCTCTGACAGGCCCTAAAGGCGTGGGTAAATCAACCTATGCGAAGTTTGTAGCGGGTGAGAACGGGATAGTAGTCTCGTTTGCAACGCCGTTAAAGACGATGCTACGGACGATTGTAGACGACGCTTATATCTTCGGTGATAAAAAGGGCGAAGTGATTCCGCATCTTGGCGTTACCGGTAGGTACTGCTTACAGACCTTGGGGACTGAATGGGGACGCATGACGATCAACAACGATATATGGGTAAACTGTATGCGTCGTATGTTGACCAAGGCGTTATTTGACGAGTATCATCCCGTTATTATAGACGACCTTCGGTTCGAGAATGAAGCGGATCTTGTCCACGAGTTAGACGGGGAAGTATGGGAGATAGACCGTAAGAACTTCGCTCCTGAATCGGATGATCACGTGTCAGAAGCTGGTGTAAAGAGCGTGGATCGGAAGGTACTGATATGAGTAAGATTCCTAGTCTCGAAGAGATGGGTATGTCAGAAGCTGACCTCCATATCGGCGATGTAGCTGATATGAGGCAAGGTGAGTGGTTGCACATGACGGCGGAATGGCCTACTCGTGAGGAAGTTCTCAAAGGTTTCGATGCTTTTTGGCTGAAGAACCAAGTAAAAGAGTTTCCTAAAGACAAGAACGGCAGGAACCTACGAGATGAAGATGGAAATATGCTTGTCATCCGTACCGATATTCCTAGAGTACGGCGGAAAGATGACCTGTACTACAGGAATCTAAGACAGAAACAACAACCAACAACAAAATGAAGATAATCGATTTAGCTGACGAGGTTTACAAACGGCATTGGCGCGGGTGTAAAAGTGGTATGGGACTCCTACAAAATGCCGAGGATGTATGCGACCGCATGGGGAACGGCGTACAAGTACAGAAAGTTGACGAGAGAATGATTGACGACCTGGTACTTGACCTCGAAGGCGATCGAAAATCAAACGGCACGATTAACCGTCGTCTAGCGGCGTTGTCAAAGATGCTACGACACGCTTATAGACGCGGTTATATCGAGCGGTTACCAGCTATCGAAAGAAAGCGGGAGCCACAAGGTCGTATGCGTTGGTTAAACGAGGAAGAAGAATATCGTATGCTTGGTAAGTTTCATGCGATGGGTAAGCCTTTCGTTGCTGACTTCTGCAAGGTACTAATTGATACAGGCATGAGAACGGGTGAGTTGTTCAAGTTACGGGGCAGAGATGTCGATCTTGACGAACGCATGGTACACCTGTGGGAGACCAAGAACGGTAAGTCGAGATCCATTCCGCTTACTACCCGTGCTTACGAGGTATTAGCTCGTTATAAGGCTGGGGTACATAAGGCAGACCTTTTTCTGTTTGAGTTCACACAGGATGTATTGAACCACGCTTGGAGAAAGATGAAGACCGAGCTTGGAATGCTCAACGATAAGGAGTTTATACCGCATTGTTTAAGGCACACTTGTGCGTCCAGGTTGGTACAACGGGGAGTAGACATCCGTGTGGTACAGGAGTGGCTCGGTCACAGCTCGATACAAACGACGATGAGGTACGCCAAGATCGCTCCGAAGAATCTAGCAGATGCACGAGATGTTTTGGAAAGGCATTGACAAACCCTATATTAACGCATTTAGTCGAGATAACGAATGAGTCAAAGCGAATTGAATAAGGAAATGGTCGAGCATGGGGTGTCCCGTTATCGACGAATAGTACAATCAGCCCGTGAGTATAAGAAGGAAGCTCGCACACCATACGGTCAGAGGCTGTTAAGAAACTATCTTCCTAAACTTACTGAAGAAGCAGAACGACGCATCGAATACCACCGCAAGAACCGCCATTCAATTCCGTTTTGGATGCCGTTGATGTGGGACATGGACATTGATGAAGTCTGCTACCTCGCTTTGAAGGTCACGCTTGATGGCATTGGTGAGAAGCGACCGCTTGGATCTACTGCAAACGCCATTGCAATCGCATTGGAAGATGAGTGTCGGTACAAGCAGTTACGGGAGAACCATCCTGAGATGTTTGCGTTTATTAAAAAGACGACACAATCAAAGCACAGCAAGCATGACCACCGTAGACTACGGGAAACATTCCTGAAACAAGAGAAAGCTGAAGCCGCTCGTGGAACGATTAGAAGCTGGAAGAGATGGTCGCTCAAGGAACGCACCTCGATGGGTGCATGGCTGTTGGAACTCATCAGAACCAGCACATATCTCATCTCGTTTCGTATGCTTGGTGAGCGTGAGAAGTCTGTATTGTATGTGGTAGCTACCGACGAGTTGTTCGAGTGGATGCAAGAGTACAATAAAGACCAAGAAATTTTGAAACCTTTGTGGTTACCGACGGTGGAACTCCCTGAAGAATGGTCGTCCGTTTGGGTTGGCGGATATAAAGACATCGAGGGAGTTCCGCCGTTACCTTTTATTAAGAGTTACGACTATAAGTACCTAGACTCGTTACAGTTTGGACAGATGAAAGACGTTGTGAACGGCGTTAATCACATTCAAACGACAGCTTGGGAAGTTAATGACGATGTTTTAGGCGTCGCTAAGTGGGCGTGGCAAAACGACAAGGAGATCGGGGAGATGATACGCCGTAGTGACTACGAGTTACCGGTTTGGAACCCGATCTATGAGACAGATATGGTTGCTCGTAAGGAGTTCAGTCGGAAGTGTGGATTGATTCATAACTTAAACATCTCGATGAGATCTAGGAGACTAGCGATTATGAAGACGCTATGGACGGCGGAGAAATTCGAGTCTAAAAATAAGTTTTACTTTCCGCATCAACTCGATTTCCGTGGTCGTATGTATCCGATACCATTTTTTCTATCACCACAGGGTACGGATTTAGCTAAGTCATTGTTGCGTTTTGCTACACCGAAGATAATCACGACAGATGCGGACGCTCGTTGGCTCGCTATTCACGGAGCTAATTGCTTTGGTAAGAACAAGCTTACATTCGATGAACGAGTTGAGTGGGTAGAATCAAGACGCAAGGAAATCGTCGAGGTACATGAAGACCCAAGAACTAATGATT
>Ga0181380_1000974_pt1 | contig 12669 bp, 20 predicted proteins | sample 3SPOviralmetaG_FD_130116 | JGI IMG/M metagenome (GOLD analysis project Ga0181380, IMG submission 130116) | Marine viral communities from the oligotrophic San Pedro Time Series (SPOT) site, San Pedro Channel, CA, USA - 3 SPOT_SRF_2009-08-19 | ecosystem: Environmental > Aquatic > Marine > Strait... | reverse complement strand
TAAAGATCGACAGTTAAAATGAAGAGGAGGAATAGGACCTTCTCCCACTTTAAAAAGCTCGCCGTCATTTGCCCTGCAAACAGCAGTAGTACGCCCATCCAGAGTTGCCACATATTGTTCTTGCTCGATTATATCCGAATTGAGTTTGTTAAATTCCTTTTTGACCTGGTTAGCCACATGGTTCACCGCGGTCCTTGTAATTGATTCTGCATTGCGTCGTGTTATTTGTGTCACACCATCACGACCTTTCAGCGAGGCAGTACCAATGACACGACGAGCAATATCACGATTCGATTCTCCTTGAGTCAAACCAATTCGAATCTGGTCACGCATTCTTTTAATATCTGTTTCCTCAATACTGTTTGCCCACTCTTTAAGAGTTCGACCTTCAAAGAAAGAGGCCGTAGCAATAGTCTTGAGTTGGTTAGGCGAAGGTAATTTGGGTTTTACCTTCGTAGGACTAACCGTTTGAGTGATAGAAGCATAGGTTGCAGCCTCAGCTGCACTCAACGCAACTAACTCTTCATCCCATATTTTTCCTGCTTGTTTCCAGGCAGCTTTTCTGATGGCCGTAATTTCATCCAACAGGATTTTAAGCTTTTTAGTATTGGACGGTGACAAACCTTCCTTATTCTTAAGTATGTCTCGTATTTTTGAGGCAATGTCTCGTTCCGTAGAGTTTAAGATGTCAATGATTTGGTTACGAATAGATCCTGAAATACGCAACAAATAAATTTGATGGCGCACAAGAGCATCAAAGTACTCCTCGTTTGCTGTGGCCATTATTCATCTCCGTTGTTTTCATTCTCATCTTCGTTATCGTCTTCAACACCTGTGCCGCCAGGAACTTCTAATTCACTGTCAGCCTCTTCTTCAAGGAGCTTCATTTCCTCGTCAAATTCTTTATCAGTCATACCCTTACTACGCATGTTCTCATGAATAGTTTGTTTGCTAATTGGAGCTCCAAGGGATTTAGCAGACATGTACTGTACAAGATCTTGAGGTGCAAGTTTTTCAGTGGCAAATTCAGTATTAGGTGTGATAATAACTTTCTCAGGATCAGCTCCCATCCAAATAGCAGCTTCTTTAAGGACTTTTTCAAGACCGCCTGCACCTGCCATAGCAATTTGGCGAAGTGTTGCTGTTTGACTGCCAATACGTTTTTCAAGAGCCTCGCCGGACTCTTGTTTAGAAGCGCCGGTATTAATCAATTGACCAGTCTTATAACCAATCAACTTCTTGTCGTTCTCTAGCGCCTGGCGTTGTTCTGATAAACCCTGACTATCAACACCGATGAATTTAGCATCACCATTAGCAGGTAAGATAATAGAAGCACCTGAACCTACACGTTTTTCACTCTCCTCATCCTTATCACCAATGACAACCAATGTATCCTGGCCTTGCATAAATAGAGACTGACGATAGTCCGCTTCACCACGGTATATCGCCAGACTCAAGTTAGCCACCGAGAGCAATGGAGGTGTATCAGGTTGGGGAACCAAATCTTTTGAATTAATAAAATAGAAAGGAATCTTTTTAAGATATTCACCTTTAATGGTGACTTCCTGAAGCATTTCCTCACTGAATTCTGATTCTTCGCCTCGGAATATGCCGTAGCGATAAACACCAGATTGTTCATTTTCTTCAACATCACCTAGAACAAGAACACGATAAATACGCTCGTAATCCCAGGTTAAATCAGCCTGCCGCTCATAACCTGATTCGTCTAGTACTACCAGGTTTAATGATTCAGGATTAACTTCTGTACGTTCACCTTCGTCCCAATTAATAATAGACTCACCTGTATACATAGCAATGTATGGCTTCATATCAGTTGCGTATTGAGCACTATTAGGCAAATCTAAAAGGAGACCTAAACGACCGGTGAGCAATTGCTCCTCGTTAATACGACGAAGTAATTGCTCAACTGACTCGCCTTGGTGGGTTGCATTCTCGAGCATTTCCTCAAGCTGCGGTGGGACTTCAATTACAGGTGGTTTATTCCACATCATGCCAAGGTAGAACTCGACAGCTTCTTTCATAAAGTCATGGAATACGGCACGTTTCTTATATGCGGAGTAGGCTTTAGCACCAGGCTGTTCACCTTGCATACCGTCCTTTTCATGTCCAGATGTAGGAGGCAAGTACTTTTGCCCCTCTTATTTTACCCTCTGTTCTCCTTCATAAGTGTCTCGGCACGCAAGCCATTTCTGGCTATATGAGGAATACGAGGGATGTGTGACGTTTACTCCCATTCTTTAAAAATAAACTATGAAGACCGAAAAGTACAATTTAAGATACGAAAAAAGTATTTTACAAATGCTAAAATCTATTTTAGTACTGGTAGAAACAACGGGAGTCAAAAATGAATAAAATCGCATTCGAATATAATTATCTATTTCACGACGAAGGTGAAAAAGAAGACATTATGGATTATCTAGATCTGGCGCCTTGTGAAATCGCTTCAAAATACGAAGGATTGGTAGGTACACAAATGATTGTTGTCTGGGAATCTCTTTCTTCAGCGGAGTTCTTTCACAAATGGATTGTTGAGAATGGTAAAGATCTTTGGAAAGGTGAAGATCAATATGACGAGATTATTAAGTCATACGAAGCATTTGATCCTAAACATTGTAGAGAAGTGAAAGGGAAAATTGCTTATGTCTAGAGAAATCAAAACATTTACAGTCCGAGAATTCACCAAAACTAATGTGATGCAAACTTCAGACTATGTTATTCCAGGTAAGAAATTACCATGGCTTCAAAAGTTCCTGATTCGTTGCCTAGAAAGATTAGATTGTAAATGGAAGCATTTTACATCTGAGGTTCAGAAACACGAAATCGATGTACAGGACTTCCTAGCTCAAATTTTAAAACAAGCCGAAGAGATCCGTTACATTTATCAAAACAGGGAGCAAGGTGAATATCCAGTTACAGTTTTGATTGGAGATCCTCAATACCGAGAAATCACTGGAAATGTGGATATAAAGCGGCATATTACAATAACAGGTAAGAAAGCACCAGGGATTCAACTTATGAATATGGAAGTCCATGTGCTGCCTCACTTAGATGGTATAGTCGTTGTGCCTGATTACATATTAGCTCACCATGGTTGGTCTCAACCTAGAGTAAAGGGAATAACCATGAATGGAGATTTGATTTGAACAAACTTAAAAAGCAAGTACTAAATATAGAAAGCACTATGACAGAGCATGAACGAGAGTGTTTGCCTTGTTTTATTAAATATGTGTTGGACACTTGCCAAGATAATGTTTTATTTATGGCAGGATTTAAGGCTCTGATTGAAACTAAAGGTAGTATTTCAGGAGAAGATGCTGAAGCTATGATGGAAGGTTGCATTGAAATGCTTTCAAGAAATGCTTCAATTCTTGCTGCGGCAATGGAACCTGACTCAGATGTAAAAAATATGACAAAACACTAAAAATGATTTTACAACTAGAAATCATTGTGTTAGGGTGAATATACTTAAACAAATAACTGTTTAGGTCGGTTTTTTTTATTTTTATTTTTGTTTTTGATAATATGATTAAGTTTAAACAGCATTGGCTTCCGGTACAACCGCTACAGTTTGCGGAGGCTTGCTTATAAACAAAATCTGAGATTATCAACCGTTTGTTTAAACCCTCCGTAAAGAAATTTGCGGAGGGTTTTTACTTTTGCTGGTATAGCTTAGTGGTAAAGCATCGGTCTCCAAAACCGATTACCGGGGTTCGATTCCTCGTGCCAGCGCCAGATCTGGGTATAGTAGAGGGGCACTATGGGACTCTTGGAAAGTTTCGACGCAGGTTCGAGTCCTGCTACCCAGACCAAATGGCCGAGTGATGGAATTGGTATACATGGCTGTCTTAGAAACAGTATTTTGCAGGTTCGAGTCCTGCCTCGGCTACCAATGGAGAGGTTGGTGTAATGGTAACATGCCTGATTGTGACTCAGGAGATGAGGGTTCGATTCCCCACCTCACCCCAGTTGTGCCGTCGTCTAGTGGCAGGATAGCTGACTTTGACTCAGCAGACGTAGGTTCGAATCCTACCGGCACATCCAATTACTTAGAACTTTTTTATTAATAGATTTTAACCCAACTTACCATAAGTGTTCATACCTGTTCACCGGTGTTCGTAACCGTCTTTTTGGTAATACTAAAAATCATTTTACATATACTAAAAAGCATTTTACAGTTCCCTTGTTGATAATTAAACAGGAGAAAAGACATGTTAACAGCAAAATCAATTAAAGGCCCTAACTCAATGAAAGAATGGGATCCGGAGCATGACAGTGAATTGGCAAGCATATGCAGGCGCTTAATAGATAACCAATCAATGATTACTCATGAGAAATGGAAAAAACTATCAAGAAAGTTCGGGAGAACTCCTCACGGGGTTTGCACCAGGATCTATATATTATCAGAAGAAGGGATTGTGTCAAAAGATATAAAGAGACATTACACGGCTCCTTCAAAAGAACAAAACTTGCAAATTGCAGAAGATTTAGGGTTCCAGATTACTTACTCTGAGATTGAAGAAGAATCCGATGAAATAGGGTTTAAGAAAGCTTTAGAAATAGTAAATAAGTCCTTAGTTGGATGGTTACACGACAACAGTATGGAAACAGAAATCATTGTGGACTATGAAGATAAGCAAAGACCGATAAAAATTCATAGAATTTTATAGAAAAACACTAAAAAGTATTTTACAAATACTAAAATCTATTTTAGTATGTTCTTATAAACAAAACGGAGACAAACAATGATTAACGTAGCAAAAGAACATATTCCTTATCTCAAAGACTTTATTGAACGTTGGGAAAATGCTAAAAATGAAAAGGAAGAAGAAAAACTTTCTGATGAGTATTCTAATTTCATCATGAAGCACAATTATCCTTTATATTCAGCGGAAGAATTACTTTTTGAGGCGATATAATGGGAATTCTTATCACAGATATTAAAGACGAGATTATCACAATTGACGTCGACTTTGATAGTGATTTGACTTATAGCCAAATCAAACAAATCGCCATGGGTTTTTCTATTAAGATCGAAATAAAATCAGGACAGAAAGCGCTTGTCACAGGTAAAGCTAAAACATTGCTTTCTTTCCTATTCTGCTATGATTACGCAGAAACCTTGGCTGAAGCAAGAGAACTGTATCCGGAGATTTTTGAATGAGTAAGCAATCACACCAAAATAGTTTAACACGAATCGGCTCTGCGATATTGGGTGCAATGAGAAGTCTCGAAGAAGGAAAAGTAATTGAGGCCTATAAAACTTTACAGAATGTGGATAATTATATTGGCACAAAACAAAAGGAATTAAGAAATGAGAGTTCTTGAACTAATAGAAAAACTTAAAAAAGTAAATGAGCATCACGGTAATGTTGAGGTTCGTTTACAAAACGATGATTATGATCCTATCGATCCGATTGATTCTATTGATCATCATGACAAAAATGGTTCTTTAGTGGCTCATTACAAAGACGGATCACCGCTTGAAATTGGCAAAGAAGTAAAATTTGTTTGTCTAAATTAGGAGTTTATTATGGGTAAATTAGAACATCACGCTAAATATTTATTTGATCAAAAACAAGCACGAGATGCAGCAAAGTCAGGCCCATTTTGTTACATCATACAATGGGAAGAATTAACCACACAAGAGAAACAACTTTACATGGATGTGGTAACAGATTCATTAGCGTGGATGAAGCTTTACGGTTAGTAGTGACCGGTAGTGGTGCCTGAACGTCCTCGTTTACCTGTCTCACGAATACGATAACGGGTTTCGTCACCGATGTGATCCTCAGTATTGGTGTCCACATCATCCATGTTCTTTTCGTCCCTTGGGAGCACTGGGATTGTTCGTATAAACTGTAAGCAATTACTAAATACGAACAGTCCTGGCTCTTCACGGGGCATATCAGTAGGTATGGAAGCACGGAACCGTTGACGCATAGCTTCCCAGCCTGTGATTCGACTACCTGGCCGCTTGTCAGCAGGCGTGAACGTTGCTCCCTTTATCTTTGAGCCATCATCGAGACGGATATTTTTAGCCATATTGTCAGCAATACAATTGCCATCCTCAGCATTAAATATTGAGTTATCCGCAGGACCTGCTTTACAACGATTGGCGATTCCCATGGACATTTCTCTCAGTCGGATCTGCTTGGATATATCCACAGCCAACATATTTAGACCTTCATTCGGCTTGCCATTCCAGCCATAATATTCGCCAATTCTAAAGAGATCACCTGACACAGTGCTCATCCATGTACCATCAGCCAGTTGCACATCTGAGCCGTCAGACTCAGCCCACCAACCACACGAGAATGGTTTTGAAGATCCCCAGTCAAATGATCGGTCAATACGCCAGTCATCAGGAATCGGAAATGGATCTAACACATGGTGCTTAGGTGACCACACATCATCAAACATACCACCAGCGACAATATCCCATGAGCCGTCAATCCATGCGGCCAATTCAGCAGGATTCTTTGCAGCAGCACGGAGACGTTCGATATATTTTGGATCTGCTTCTAAAAGAATTGAGTTTTCATAGATGTTACCGTGAATAGCTAATCGAGGCGGTAGATGATTACCGTCCTCATCAACAGGATGCCAATTAATTTTACCTCGAGATCCTGGTAAATTGAAACGGTGTTTGACCACGTTGTGACCAGGTCCATATGGGTTCGTAGTAGATCTTACACGACAAAGAGTTGCTACAACAGGATGTGTAGAACGACAGGTAGACATCATACGCTTATAGCCTGCCAACGTTGCCCAGTTACACAATTCCTCCCACCCAATCCATGGATAAGCGTGACCGTGATAGTTATAGTAATCATCATCACGTTGGAATTGACGAAGCAATAATTGTTCACCATCAGGAAAAGTCCAGGTATGTTCAGAGGCATTGTATGTAGCTTGAGGACAAACGAGTGCAAACCACTTTTTAGTCTTGGTGATCACATCCTGCAATTGTTTATAGGTCTGACGGAATAAGATTCCTCGCCATTCAGGACCATAACCTTTACCTACATCAGAGAAGAAATCCATGAGCAGTGTATCAGTTTTACCTGGTCCACGAGTACCCTCATACATTACCTCATAAATATGCTTAGAAGCAAGAAAAGCTTCCTGAGATCCTGGCAAAGACTTCCAACTCCTAACCTTAGGTAGGATGAAATTCTTATCAAGCGCCGCTCTCTGATATTCCAGGTATTTCTGGTCGGTACGTTCCTTTGGCTTTCTCACCATATAATTCTTCCCAATCTTCAGCAGGCACACCAGCAGGAACGATCACCGCACCTACAGGTTGATCACTCGCCGGACCTTTATCTTTATCATCAGAATAATGTTTGCCATATCGTTTCAACAGCATAACTCGAAGCGGTGTCTCATAAACTGTACGCCGCTGGATAGTTCCATCCTTTAGAACTTTTTCTTCTTCGTGACCCATCAATGCATCAGTCTCAATTTGTTGCACGATTGTGTCAGCCCGATATTCTAAGGCAATAGCCTGAGCCTCCTCGAATTGAGGATCGTTACGCTCATAATCTTCGATCAATGTTTTGGTAATACCTGACGATTTCATCGCAAGCATTTTACCACCGGTCTTGTATAGGGTTGCAAGATAGACTCCGATCTGACGATCGATAGCCCTACCGTTTTTATTGTTTTGTCGCTCAGAAAAAGGCGAGTCTATGCCGGAAACCAGATCACGCCATTGCTTAAAATTTATTTCTTCGCCTAGAAGTATTGCCTTAGCCATACTTCTAATGTAAATCGGATTTTAGTAGAAATACATTGAATTCTATTTTATCTACCTAACTTATCTACAACCTTAGAACATTTATTAGCAGCTAGCCATAAATCGTCAACGTTGTCAATGTCCATAATAGGAATTGGTTCACCTGAAAAAGAAGCTTGACGCACATCAGTGATGTAATCCTTTGCTAATCGAAGTAAAGACTCAGCTTCTTTAAGGGTATCAACAACATCCTTTTTACTAGTATGAATAACTTCAAAGTCATCAAACCGAACTTCATTCTTAACTTCTTTAGTCTCATCAACTAACTTAGCATCATCAGCATTCTTCGCAACTGATGACGCTCCGTTTATGCACGCCGCATGACTATTATACATTTGACTACTTAAAACTGTTTGGCCGTTAGCGGCACGAAGAGACCAATGGAATTTACCACTACTCATAGATTGCTCAAACAAAAATGCACCTTCTCGGGTAGCATTTCGTCGAACAGAAGCAATACCGTTCTCAGCAGCAGCTTTGGTTGTATAACCTTCACTAGTACCAATGATCTCACCGTTACCGGCTTTTAGATTGAAATAAAATTGGTCGTTCTTTCCTTTGAATAATGTAAATTTACCCACAATAACATCCTCCTTCGTTAGACATCTCTACACATTTCATATTTAGTATCACCATTTCTTTATTTGGATGATATTTTGCAATATTTCCTGACTCCAGGTTTACAATTCTAATTTCTTCTTGATGAAGGCGATGGAATTTATCAACATCATTTGTTACGAGATAAGGCGTATCACCTTTTAACAGACGAACAACCGAACCTGGTCGTATTTCGCGTAAAGGTATTCCTTCTCGTGTTCTAGTACATCTTTCAATTTTCATTTTACTTCTCCTTACGTTTGTTTTTTCTTCTAGTATGCCTGTTATCAACATCAGGATGTAAATCACCTGATTGCTGACGTTCGAGATCGCGCTTTTCACGAAGCTTCTGCTCCTCATCAATTCTGCGTTTTTGATGTTTATCATTATGAAATATCATTGAGCCCATAATATACCTCTCATGTGGGCCTAATCACAGATAGCCGCTTTCGTCGCTCTCACGCGCTCTGACGCGGCATATCACATATATTTTGGCCCAGTTACTCCTATGGTTTTTGCGATTGCTTTAAACACTTCTCGATTAGTTTGCAATTTGATCTGATCGATATAACGTTTTTCTTGTTCTGCTTTTTTCGATTCCTCGTCAAAGTCATCGATAGCGGTAAGTATCCACGAATGAGGATGTTTACCATGACTTAGTAATTCGTTGCGTTTCATGATTTACCAACTAAAATGGAAGTGATTCTGCTGACTCGATAACGATACGATCAATTGCACCGAAATCTTTTTGAAATGATTTCATATCTTTCACAATACTTTTTTCGCTAGCAGTTCCTAAGTAGAAATTACCTGCGACACGTTCGTCGCCTCGGTAACCGTTAGCTTTAAGATATTCTGAATTTGGTGTAGCTGTATTTGTAATTTGCATTTTGTTTTCCGTTTCGTTTTGTTTATAAGAATAGACTAAAATAGATTTTAGTGTTTGTACATAAGAAAATGCGTTTTGCACTAAAATAGTTTTTAGATTGCGAGCTGGTCAAACGCCATGTGTCGCGATTTTTCCCGGCAAAATGAAGGAAGTCGAGGTTACAAAGTTACAAAGATTTCACATTCCGGTCCCTATACATTTTAAATATTTTTCGTTAATAAATTCGTTAATACAAATTAATATTTAAATATTTATTATATTATATACTTATTATATACATAAACATTGTAACCTTTGTAACCTATATAAAAAGAATAAGGAAATACAACAACTTATTTAGGTTACAATATTTCAAAATTTTGTAACCTTTTTGAGCCCCAGCCTATCAAACATAGTAACCTAAAATCTTTTTGAAAACGCGACTCTAAAACTCTTTTTAGGCTAAATAAAAAATTAGCGCTAAAAAATATTTTAGCGCTAAAAAGGTTACAATGTTTGCCCGACGTCGTAACCTATAAATCGTCGCCCTCAAACGACGCTCTAATCTCTAAATTTGTCATGTTATTACGGACCCAAATCCGCCGCGCTTTACCATGCACTTTGACAGGTTTCGGCAAAGGTTTGTAGCCCATCTTCTTCATAATGCGGTTTTTCTGATACTTATCCAGCGTCACATCAGGATAATCAAACAACAATTGATCGAAGAAATCAGTAGTACTCACAGCGTCCAAGTTATAATAAGGACCCCCTTTTTCCAGCATCTCGCGCGCCTCAACCAGGCCTTCGAATGATAATTCCTCAGATGCAATCATCAGCTTCTTATCATCAGTCATTGGCGCTTGTTTGATACTCATAAATTCATCAGTGATCTCATATTCCATCAACCACTTCTTAATCTCCTCAGGATATTCCCTGATAGCCTCAAACAACCGAGGGAAATAAGTCACATGGCTTTCACCTAAAGCTTCTGAGAGCTCGTCTAATGACCGATATTTAACAAAGATAATCCACCAACGCCTATCATCCGTCTCCATTGGAATGGCGTCCGAATGGTTCGTGAAACAAAGATAGTTACACGTATTGTAGGTCATGTATGGATCAACACCTTTTCGATGGACCTGGATCATACGATCAGTGATCAATGGTTTTAGCGCGTTTACCGCCTCATATCTATTATGACCTTTAATCCTCAGCTCTTCAAGCACATTCACACATACGCCAGATGCCCATGGATTAAAGTCAGACACAACCTGTGATGGATTAACAGTCCCAACATTTCGATCACCCAGACACTTCCTGAGGAGCTCACCAAAGAACGATTTACCAACACCTTGGATAGACTGAATCACAGGTGACCATAGGATCTTTTCACCAGGATGTTGCACCTGATGTGCCAACCACTGCGTAAATATGTGAGCATTGCTCTTACTACCTAATATGATCTCAATATGCTTTTTGACCATTTCGATGACAGCCATGCCGCCGGCAGTGAACTTCTCAGCCTCGGTAGGCATAGAGTTAGGGTTAAAACAGTTCAGAACGGTTGTGCCATCTACCACTTGCACACCCTTATCAAACATAGGGAGATATGCCATAGACTGGACGTGGTCGATGAAGTTGTTATCTGATACATACTTCAACGCTGAAGGCTTAGTGCCTGAATCATGATAAGGCACATTGCCGCCGTTGACGATGTTGAAGCTCTCAGACTTGTATAGTTCCAAAGTCTCTAATTCAACAAACGCTGCGAGATTGTTGACATACATCCAATCTTTGCACCACTTCGGCTTCGGCGCAACCTGTTCCATTGCAGAACTCTTCTTAACCTCAGGCTTTGTCAGCATGTTACGAATATGACCAATAGGCATCTTAATACCTGAGATCTCTCTGAATCGGCCCTGAATAGCAACAGCCAACTTCTCTTTACTAGTCCGTCTCAGTTCCATAGCGCGAATGTCTTTAAGAATATCACGTTCGAGTTCAATCTCACTGCATCGCCTCAATCGTGCCATCACCTCATTGACTTCACGAATCTCTTGCTCATGATCGATCGTCATGGCCATGTGAGCAACTGTACCTAGAGAAACACCGCCACCTAGTTTGAAGCTCTTCCACTTCATATAGGTCACGCCCTCTTCGTAGTTATCACCCTTCTTAGACCATTCTTCCCACAGGCTAACGCCTTCTTTAGGATCCCAATCATGGAGTCCCATACCAACACGGACCCAGTTGTCATGGTCCATCGACGGATCTAGCCTATCAAGCAGATCTCTGACCTGTTCCTCAGACCAGTTTGATGATCCTCCTATGTATCCAGCGAAAGGATCGTCATCATCCGATTCATGCTTATCATTAGCAACAACTAACTCGCCAGCTTTAAGCTTATTCTTATATGCGAGCAGTTTGATTAATTTCTTAGGTGCCTTATCCTGGCCAAAACAATCTAAAAGATCATCATACCATACGTATTCACCCTTCTTTACTCTTGATCCTGGTATCACACATTGTGCACCTTTTGTGAGAAAATCAATGCCAGGATATTCGTCATTGATCGTCTTACGTAACAGGTACTTGCGATACTTATGAGGGATCTTTAAGTAACAGTGATAACCTCCTGACGGTGTCGTGACAGTCGGTTCTAATTCGATATCGAGATCCTTTTGTAAGCGTTCGAATGATTCATCGCCGCCATTACGTGGATCAACATCCATGACTAGGTCACCGTCTCCGATGACCCAGCCAAGATTTCCGGTGTGTTTTAAAATTTTAGCTTTTGATAGTCGTTTGTCTGTCCATTCTTCAACGACAGGGATCTTGCCATTGAGAAGTGTGAGGTTTTTACCAGAAGCTAAGAATTGCTGTGCAACATCTTTAAGCTTCTGATTCATCACCCATTATTTCCTCTTCTTCGATTAAGTACTTACTAATACGCTGAAGTGTATCGAGCGTATAGTTTGTTTCTTTACCTTCTTGCAACTTGCGGAGCGTAGGGTATGAAAGCTTGGTAGCTTGCGATACTATATAAAGCCTCCGGTCCTTAAGTTTCTCTGAAATCTCATTAAGAGGAAGTAGCTGAAGTTCGTTAGACATTTAATTTTCCTTTTGGTTTTCTTGTGATGTGCTACATTCCCAGCTTATATCACAAATTCATTTTTGTAAAATCTTTTTATCGTATGCAAAAAAGTATTTTACAAAATAATTTTAGTTGGTATGGTGAATTTGTCTGCAGCAATGCACTTCAAATAAACTGATAAACTGATAAACTGATAAAAGGAAAACATCATGACCATTGAATCCCAACTCCAAGAATTGACTGACGCCATTAATAATCTGGCTAAAGCATTCTTAGAAGCGGCACCGACCC
>Ga0181380_1000973_pt1 | contig 12670 bp, 12 predicted proteins | sample 3SPOviralmetaG_FD_130116 | JGI IMG/M metagenome (GOLD analysis project Ga0181380, IMG submission 130116) | Marine viral communities from the oligotrophic San Pedro Time Series (SPOT) site, San Pedro Channel, CA, USA - 3 SPOT_SRF_2009-08-19 | ecosystem: Environmental > Aquatic > Marine > Strait... | reverse complement strand
GCCAGTTCATTAATATTAAATTCTTGTAGTAAAGTCATATACTATTATTAATGTTTTTTTTTTATTTCTCAATTAAATTTAATATATCTATAATGTTATAAATGAGTTCTTATTGGCAAAGTGAAGATGTCGTACAGATTGGAGAAATGCAAGTATCTGTCCCAGCAGAAAACGGACTATCTTATACCGTTGGTTCTGTTGCTCGCAGAATTGCTTTTGATTTACCTGCTAACCAGATAGAATTTCTATCAGGTAAAGATTCCTATTTAGAGTTTGATATGGATATTCAGTATCCGGCTGCCGGAGTACCAACTCGCTTACAATTAGATCCAGCAGGAGCAGGTATGATCGTTCAAAATCTACGTATATATGATGGTGGTCGTGGTAATTTAATTGAGGAAATAAATGAATATAATCAGATAGTCGCTATGCGTCATGATTATGATACAGATCAGTCTAAAAAGAATACTCGTGCTTTAATGGAAGGTGCTACGAATAGTAATCCTCGCCATGAAGGGACACGTGGTTCTTCTAAAAGTGATATGCAAGATCTAACTACTAATCCTTGGTTCGGAGCAGCGAATGACTTCGCAGCACGAAATGTTGCCTATGATCCTAATGTAAATAAACAGAGTGTTCATTGTTGTATTCCCCTTGAAAATTCAGGAGTATTTTCAGGTCAGGTATATCCTAATATGCTTACAGGTCTCTATATAGAAATTGATCTTATGCCTGCCCCTCGTGTTGTTCGTCAGTTAGATAGTGTGACTCGTTTCAGGCGACCGAATCTTAATCCAGTATTCGCAGGTGCTCATAAAACCGCCGACGCGGCCGGAGTAGTGACTGCTCCTTGGAATATGGCGACTGCTGATGATGTGGATTGGATATGGTTAGATATTCAGGCAAATCAGATCACAGATATCTCACAGGTTCCATTCGTAGTGGGTGAAACCATTAATCTCTGTCGGAATACTGCTCCTCTTGTTGCTGGGGATAATCAAACAATTAATATGAGCACTTCTGCTGCGGCAGGTGTCTTTGCTCCTGCTACTATCTCTTCTATTGAGATTGATGCTTCGGGAGGTGCTAATAATGGTTATGTTAAATTATTATTCACTGCTGATATGCGACAGAATGCGGCGGCAGGTGGTCGTGGTTTTAACGCTGCTGCTGGGACTACTGCTGTCTATTCGTGTGCGGTAGAAGAAGCTGCGACTTATCCGGTAGAATATAATGTGAACAATCTAAATCTTGTATGTCATACTCTACAGATGGCGGATCAGTATAAAGCAGGTATGCTCGCCAAAGCACGTGAAGGTGGGGCGATTGAGTTTGATATCTTTTCTGCTACTAATTATAAAAATTCTATGCTCGCTAGTGAAAGACAAGCATCTTTCTTAATTCATGCACAGAATCGCAAAGCGAAATCGTTACTCTGCTTACCTACTGATAGTAGTGTTTATACTGATAAACAATTAGTCTGCTCAAATGGAACTTATGAAACTACTCGTGATGCTATGGACGGATTACTCAACTCGGCACGATCAGGTATCTCAGGATGCTGTGACCAGTTATCAGAACTACAATTTCAAATTAACGGAAACCTTGTCCCTGCTCGCCCTGTATCTACTCGTAAGATTGCTACACGTGAAAGTATTGATGCTTTCCATATCTTTGAATTAGAAAAAGGATTAAGTAATGCTGGTATCACCCCTCATAGTTTCACTAAATATATGGATAATTTTGTGATATCGAGAGGCTTCGCGGTCAACTCGGGAGTCATGGATTTGAGAGATAAAGATTTATCTGTTCAACTTAAATATCTTGAAGCAACCGCACCGACTAAACCGAAGATGTTCTCCACCTTTGTATTTCACTTGCGAAGATTAGTTATTTCAGGTGGAACGACCACAGTCATAGAATAAATATTTTTATTTTATCCATACATATTTTTATATAAGTTATATTATAAAATGACTTCACGCTATATTTCTCTTCGCCCAGACAATGTAAATCCTGACGCAACAATCTCGTTTAAGGCCGGATTTCCTGTATTAAGTTTTACGATACAATCGCAAGCAGCGATCCTTGATCCTCGCTCTATCCGTATTAATGGTGAGTTATCTGTTTTTAAAGATTTACTTGCTGGTGGTTCTACTCCTGCTTTTAGTGATGATGTAGCACCTCGTGTAATGATGGATAATCGTTTAGGTATCTTTGCTATGTGGGATCAGTTAGTAATTCGCCATAATAAATCTAAACAGATTTGCGAACACATCAGGCATTATAACAGATATTTATCTTCCTACCTAGGAGTCACCTCATCGGTACAAGATATGGTTGGTCATTTAAATGAAACATGTCTTATCCAACCTAATCCCGAATCTATGTATCAAAATGTAGTCGCCTCTTCTACTACGGCACAAGCACAGAATATCCCTAAAAAGTTCAGTTGTCACCTACCATCAGGTTTTATGATGTCAGGTAATAGTATAAATCTATTAGAAAATAGTTTTGGTGGGATCCAGATAGAAATTCACCTATCCCCTGATAGTAATTGCTTATTTAGTGATAGTGGTCTTCTTGCTGCTGTTCCTCCGGGAGCAACAGGAGACATGCATTATGAACTCAAAAATCTCTCTCTAACTTGTGAAGTATTTGATATCCCTGTTGACCAGATGTCTCAAATGATGTCTCAATCTTCGGGAGCATTAGAATTTAATACTATCTCATCTCTCTACACATCTATTAATACATCTAACGCTCAATTACAATACAATCTTGGACTACGTAATCTACAATCAGTATTCATGACTTTCACTCCATCTAAAAATATTAATACACTCGTAGAGAATGGATTAGCGACTGTATATCCTAGTAATGATGATGTCACTGAACCTATGTGTGCTTTTAATAGAATTCAATTCTTACGAGGTGGTCAAAAATATCCTGTTGATTTTGATATGACTGGTAATTCCTCTACTCGCTTCCCTCTCAATAATAATATTGCGGGAGCAAATGGTAAATTATTTAATATCAGTGATTCTCAATTAGCGAAACAATTCGCCGAAGCTATTATCCCTGAATATATGTTAGATAGAACATCTCTCTCTAATAGAAATCTTAATAGAAATTATAGTATGGACGCTGGATTTGATGGTAAGGGGGTGATCACTCCTGATTATAAAACTCTTCCCGAAGGAGGTGCTCTGTTCGGTCTCGGTATGCGGTATAGTCAGTTTAACAAAGGACAGGATTTCAGTACTCAGCAATGGGGTTGCTCGCTTGAAAGTGATTTAACTACTGATAATCCACAATCAGTCTTCCTTTTCTTTAAAGCAAAAGCAGTATTAAGTTGGGACACATCTAACATTCAGTTAATCACGTAGTGCGTTTGAAAGTGATCTTTTTTTTGATTATAAGATTATAAAATGAATAAATTCCAACAAGGTAAAATCTATAAGATTACAGACCATACTAATAATAATATATATGTTGGGAGCACAATACAGACCCTCAAACAAAGATTACGAGGTCATGAAAGAGATGCATATCATCCTTTTATCAATTGTGCGAGTAAAGATATCATATTAAATAATGAATATAGTATAGATTTATTAATAGATTATCCTTGTGAATCATGTTCAGAATTACGAAAAAAAGAACAAGAATTTATAGATATAATAGATTGCTGTAATAAAGCAAATGCTTATGTATCACCAGAAGATAAAAAAACCAAAGCAATAGATTTCTATAATAACAATAAAAAAGATATCTTGGAAAAGAAGAAAAACTATGATCAAGTCTATTATGAATGTGAATGTGGTGGGAGATATAATATGAGCCATAGAGCAAGGCATCTTAATTCACAAAAATGTAAAAATTATTTTAATTTAAAAAATAATCTGTGTAATAATATAAATGTTGGAGAATCTTGATATCAGATGGTTAATTAATAAGTTCTTTATAGAGCATCCTGAATATGATTATGAAGTAGAGTATGATAGCGATGAAGATTATGAACCTGATCCTAACTACCATACAGATACCGATAGTGAGTTAGATTATGATAGTGAATAATTATACTATAACATAATTTTTTTATTTTTAAGATATCTTTTTTTATATTACTACATATATAAAATGTCAGTAGTTCCAGACCTTATCCGTTTATCGCAAGTCCCAGTAAATTTTGAACAGGAGATCCAAACTGATCTGTTAGAACCAGTCGTTCAGCAGGAAGCAACCGCAACAGGAACAGGTTTCTGTCGGTTTGATTTACAGCAGAAAGGTTTCTTACATTCACAAAGTAAGATTTTTATTTCGCTAGTCCCATTAACGAATAATAGGGCATATGTTCCTCCTAATATTGGTATTGGTTCTGTGATCCAGCGAGCACGCCTCGTAGTCGGTAATCAGGTACTGAATGAAATATCTGATTGGAGCAATCTTCATGCTATTAAATCTACAGAAATAGATAATGAAAATAATAAAGAACGTGAGCAGTATGTCACCGGTCGTATGATTAATCATGAGTTCGCATATCGTGATGAAGTTGGTGGGGCATCTCAATTCTCTTATCCTACATCGTCTAGATATTTACTTGATAATGGTAGGAATTATCTTCTTGATGGAGGAGTAGAAGCCAAAATTGGTCAGGTGAAACCTTTTGCTCTAATGGATCAGGGATCACCAGCACAATCCCCTACGTATTCTATTGATATTAGTGATCTTTTCCCTTTCCTGAAAACACACTCTCTACCACTATATATGATTGATCAGCAGTTAAGTATAGAACTTGTATGGTCGAGGACTGTGGATCGTGCTCTTGTACCGAATGGGACAGCAGGAGGAGTAGAATATAAGATTGATCGTAATGAATTAAAGATGTGTGCCGATTATATTTTCTATACTGAAAATGATGCTATGGAGAGGTATCGTAATGCTAATCCTGTGATAGAATTTGCATTCCCTGATTATCGTTTATCTAAATCTACACTCACAGTCAGTCAATTATCCACAGGTCAGGTAAGGAATTTAGGTATGGCTAATCGTCAAGTAAGTCGTATACTTACGACTGTCACGAATGATAGTATTACATCATCATCTCTGTTAGGTAAATATAATGCGACAGCACCGGATCGTGCTACTGCTACTCAACAGCAGGGAGGTCTTCGGTATAATGTAAGATATAATGATAGATTTGAATTCCCTACATCTATTACTAATGAAGCTGAACTTTTCACTCACTTTACTCAAAGTGAAAGTATTCCATTTGTCACTCGCGAAGAATATTCACGTGCTCAGCGTGGTCTAACTACTGATTATGTATTTGAAGGTCATGTTCAATCTTCGGGAGCAGTTGGTCTATCAGGTAATTTCTTATTGATGGGAACTCGTCTTACAGGTGGTCGTGTAGGTATTCGTGGTATAGAATTACATCTCCAAATGGGCGGAGCTGTTGGAAGTGGTCAGGAAATGCCTGATCCTACTGGCGGAGGTAATACTCCTTACACTGTCCGCACGTATTGTGAATATCTTCGCCTTGCTCGTCTATCGCAGGGTGGTTTCAGTGTATTTAATGCTTAAATTTTATAAGTTATCTTTTTTTCTACTTTCTATGTATAAATGGCATACGGAAGCAAAGCACCACCACCTAAATCCAAAGGTAAGGCAAAACCAGTCAAAAAAAAGACCACTTCTATTAATGAAAAATTAAAAGAACATTCTAAACATCATAGTAAGAAACATATGGCAATGATGCGTAAAGATATAAAAGCAGGTATGTCATTTACAAAGGCACATAATAAAGCAAAAAAATGGTAGGTAAATAATTATATAAGTTATCATAAAATGACCACTTACAAGCAAAAGTTTAATAAGAAATATGGATTTCCAAAAGATGCATCGCATTCTATGTCGGAGATTAGTAGATTAACAGGATATAAATTATCAGGGTTAAATACTATTAAAAAGAAAGGTCAGGGTGCTTTCAGGTCAAATCCGGGATCAGTAAGACCACAAGTAAAAAGTGCTACTCAATGGGGAATCGCAAGAGTATATTCAGCTGTCATGGGAGGTAAAGCAAAAAAGATAGATAAATCTCATTTGATAAAAAAATAAATGTTATCATAAATGCCTTTAACAAAAGAAGGGAAACCAGTTCTATATAAACCTTGGAAGAATACCAGTTCATCAAAAAATAAGATGTGGGTATATGTAAAAGCAGATACAAAAAAAGGATATAAAAAAATAGGGTTTGGTCTCAAAGGAATGCAAGATTTCAGGCAACATAAAGATAAGAAACGTAGAGCATCATACCTGGCCAGGTCAGGAGGTATAAAAGATAAAAATGGTAATCTAACTAAAAATAATAAGAATACTGCTAATTATTGGGCGAGAAAAGTTCTATGGTCTGCGTAGTTCTTTTTCACGTTGTTCTTCACTTTCATTTTTTAATTTATCTACTAATGTTTTAGTGAGATTAGGGTTAATAGATCTTTTTCTCTGTAATTTAAATATGACACTACATCGTTCACTTACAACTGAATATGATCCATCTGGATCTGTAATCTCTACAGAAGCAGAGGCAATAGTAGTAGGTTTAGTGATAGTGAATTCTAATCCGGGTTCTGATCCAGTGAAGAAATCACCATAAGGATTCATCTTATCTATGACTCCTACAATAGGCATAGATGTATTACCGATACCTCCTCCTACAAATTGTGTCATCGGTACAATATCACTACGAATAGTATAATAACCTTTAAAACTTTTAATAGGATAATTTTCTGCTAATACTTTAATACTTTCAGTAGCAATAACAATACGAGGTAAAAATCTAAATGCGAACAACTCACTACTCGCATCTGATTTTTTCATCGCCATATTAATATTATAAGCATGAGCAAGTTGTCCGTCAAATACAGGACTAGCGAATTGATTTTGGTTCCATTCTTTCGTATCAACACTATCTAATTTAGAATTAGTAGTAATTTTAGTGATGATTTCAGGTTGTTCAGGGTGTCTTTGTAATCTATCTACTGATCCGTTAAATTGATTATAACTAAATCCTAATCTCTTCCATAGTGAGAACTCCCAGCTATCTTTATCAAATCCAAGATCTTCTATGAATATACCACTATCAGTATCGAAGACTGACCATGCTTCTATATTCTTATTAGTTTGTGATATCGTTTGAGCAGAACCTAAACTGCTATCAATATAGTCAAATGTCACAGGTTTTTCATAGGGAAACTGAACAGGTGAATAATTATTATATGTTTGTTCAGGGTTAATTTTATATACAATTCTGGGAGGAACAGTCGTATCAGCACCAGCGGGACTATTAACTAAATCACCACGATTAAGATCATTATGTAGATTACTAAAAAAGAAGTGATTACCATCAAATCCTAATTGAGATCTGGGTGCTCCTAAATATACTTTATCTTGTAAAGGATTCACATTAATCTGTGCTCTATCACTTTCAGGTATTTTCCCAAAAGCAGGAGCATTTTGAGGATCTTGTGTAGGATTGCTATTGATAGCATTTCCTACACTTCCAGGAGTATTTTCAGGAGTATTAATATCATCTTGATAAAATCTACTCACAGAAGGTATACCTGATGTAAGAGCAACAGCACAAGTTCCCCAAGCGTTCCAATGTCGGTCAAATCCAAGTTTCCGTTGCCTATCAAGATTATTACCGGCCCCTCCTACACTATCATATACTTTGGAAGGAATACCACATCCTGCTCCTGTGCTTGTTTTCAGTAGATTAGGATAGATAACAATTCTATTATTACTATCTCTACCCATACAACCATAAGTGAGATTTACATTAGAAGAAATTCTATTAGTATTTTCAGTAGATACTACATCAGCACTATAAAATTTATCTTTTTGATTGATATCATAATAGAATAAAAAAGGAACACTTTGTTTATATGCTAATGGATTTTGCTGTGATGGATTAATAGGTAATCCAGTTCCTCCATCTATTTCAGGATAATTAAAATCATTATTAGTATCAGTTCCCATCCAATCATAATAAGAAGATCCTAAGGGAGCTTCGCGTTCAGTAGAGATCTCATTAAAAGGGAAATTAGTTGTATCACTCATTAAAGCATTACTTAATTGAAGACTTGTCTGTGTATTCATATGCATGAACCTCGCATTATTAAATGTAGCATTCATAGTGATATTATTAATCTCACATGTTTTACCTCCTGCTCCCGAGTCATCGCCAGTATCGGTGACAACATTAGAATAATAACGATTAGTTGCTTCTGTTCCGCTATCAACATACATATTAATAATATTTTCTTGACTGAATAATTCAGGGTATAATGCCTGTGCTTCTACGAAATCTTTGATAAATTTACAATTGAGTTCATTATAATTATAATCAAGTGAGAAACCATGTTCTTCATAGAATGCTTTTGTTCTTGTTGTTGATTGTGATGAGATAGTTATACCTTGTATAGTATTTAATTTACAACCTGCTTCATATATTTCAGGTCTTTTTACAGCGATATATTCTAATGATTCATACCAAGGAGAAGCAAACCAATCTACTTGTTGATTCACTGCCCATTGAACTCCTCCACCACTAACATTAGTTAGGAGAGTAGGACCACCAATCCCAGCTTGTGTCTCACCATAATCTCTACCTGAATTATTAATACATCTATTATAAAGTAATTCATTGAAATTTTGATCATTCGTACAATGAAAGAGTTTATATGTATTACTTTCAGCAGTTTTATTAATAGGTAATTTCATCTGTAATTTAGTAGAGGGATCAGTAGGATCAATATTAGTAGCGATATTAGTTTGTAATACTTCTGTGGGATTGATAGTAGTTTCACGTAAGGTAGAAGTGATTTTATCAGATATAAATTCAGCAGCACTAAATCCGGGATCAACATCAAGTTTAATCTTTTCTTTATAAATAGTATAATCATATTGTTCGGGATCTCTCTGCCAGTAAGGAGGTATAAAATATTGTGAGTTAGTATTAGCATCAGGGACACCCGGAGGATAAGCATCAGGTAATCCTCCATAATAAAGTGTAGGATTATCTTGATCACCAGCTCCGGCTACTTTGGGAGCATAATTCCATCGTTTAGGGAAATGAAATACTTTATCTCTCCTCATAATAGTATATCGAGAGTTATCATTTTTTAGTATCCATCTACTAATAGGAGTATCCCATAAACGAGGATCAGCAGTTCCATTTATATCCTGTGGAGCAAATACAGGTGAATAATCATCTACCACGTATCCATATACATTATTAAGTGTAAAAGTCGCCCCAAGATTATCTACTCCTACATCATAAGGTTCACGATTAACTCTACCAGTTGCTCTGCTATCTTCTACGTTCCATGCTCGCCTTTCATTATCACCAGAGATATATGCATCACTTGTATCAGGGATCCATCGTCTCGGCAACTGAACATAGTTTAACATATCTAATGTTTTATAATAAGATATCACAATATTAGCTTCATTATCTTTTAAATTTATGGTTTCACTTGTTTCGGTATTTATAGTAGTATAAGGTTGTTCATAGAATTCTATTTGTGAATCAGGTTGAGAATAGTTCCGAGTGGTAGTGACACTATTAGTATAAGTAATAGTTTTCTGTTTTTTTAATGTAGCACCTTTATATTCTATACTATTTGGTTGTGTAGCACCTCTTTCACATACAAATCCACTATAAACTGATAACTTATCGCCGGGATTCATATTAATAGTATTATTAAAGTTAGTAGTCCATGAAGCCATATTGTCATCATTTTTAGTTTGAGCAGAAGATCTATCACATTCTATTAATGTAGTCTCAATATAACTTTCCGCCATTTATATATTATAAGATAATATTTTAATCTACATATTAAAAAAACTTCTTACATAATCTCTCATAACAATTTTGTAGTCTCTGAAACATAGTAGTTTCCCCACCTTTATCTGGGTGATGTTTCCTTGCTAATTTAAAATAATTCTTACGAAGTTCTTCTTGTGATTTACTTCTCCGTAGAGGTGTGAATTCCTCGGGTAGTTTATATTCAGGGGTATCAGGGTCGCGAGGGTCTCCCCCAAATGCTTCTTTAAAATAATCCCAAAAATGACCTCTTTTTTTATTCCAATAGGCATGATATCGTTTTTTTGCCTGTTTTTGCCTTATAGCACGGCAACCGCTACAAAAGTGCTGATAATATATAGGTTGATTATGGATACAATATTGAGAATATATCCCTGACATATCTATATATATTTTATTATTTTTAATATGATATTTTAATCGCACCTAATATATAATGAAGAAGTTTGTGATTAATTTAGAACGATGTATCGAGAGGATGGATAATTTTGATGAATCATATGAGAGATGGGTTGCGACTGATTATAAAGATCTAGACGATGATGATGATATTTATAAAAGGATGATAAGTATGTGGAATATAAATCCAAATGAACACAAGGCGAAGTGTGGTTGTTTATTATCACATATGAATTTATGGAAACATATAGTAGAACATAAGTTAAATGATATCATTATAGTAGAGGATGATGCTTTACAAGTTAATCATTTACCTGATGAATTAGGTGATAAGTTTTTATATTTAGGTGGATTTTTTACAAAGAAATTAACTGATGGAGCAGTAGAAGTAGAATTAACAAAAGGTATAAATACTATACCAGAGGGTCATAAGGTACTGACAACCTTATCATATTATATACCAACATGGGAGATAGCTGAGCAATTGATAGTAGATATAACAAGTCAAAAGAGATTTAGAGCAATTGATATAATGTTGAATAAAGTATCAGTAGAAAGAGAGATATATTATCCTGCAATATATATAGAAAGAGATTTACCTTCAACCATCAGGCCAAGTAAGGTGAAGCATCCTACGGAACACTATCAATTTAGTAGAAAAAAAGATATCATAAAATATATTGTTCCAACATATCAAAGGTATAACAAATGTAAAAATCTCACCCTTGCCTACCTTGATAGGCATAACATACCAAAAAAAGATATCTTTTTATTTGTTAGACCCGATGATAAGGATATAGGTGATTATAGAACTTTATTAATATTAGGTTATAATGTAATAGAGTATAATGTTAGAGGTATTGGTATGACTCATAATATGATAACTCAACATTTTAAGAAAGGTCAGCTAGTCGTAGAGATGGACGATGATGTCATAGATCTAATAGATAATAAGAGGAGATCAGTATTAGATTTAGATACAACAGTAAGACGTATCATAAGTAAAATGGGTGATGATATTAATTATGCTGGTCTATACCAATGTGATAACACTATGTTCATGTCGCAATGCGAAGAGTATACATATGACCTTCGGTACATGCTCGGTTTATTTAGAGTTCGTAGGATATGTAAGGATATTAAAATACAATCTAACTACGCAGAGGACTTCGAGAACTGCTGTGCTCACTACAAACGAGATGGTAAGATATTGAAGTGTAATTGGCTCGCTGGTAAGACTAAAAACTATGCAGAGGGAGGTTGTGATGGTTCAGGTAGAAATATCTTATCAGAGCAGCAGGACAAGGAACTAGTCGCTAAATTATATCCTGATTATACTACGTTGTTTGTGCGTAAGAATGGTAGAACAGATTTAAGATTAAAATATAAAACACTTAAAAATAAATCTAAACAATAGTATAAATATGGATTACATCGCAGTAGTATCAAAAGCAAGACCAAATCTGAAGCCGGGATCATTAAAGAGTTATCATTCTGCTTTTAAGAAAGCAGTAAATACAGGTCATGATATAAAAACTGAACCATTAGAGGTGATTGAAGCATTAGAAAATGTATCACTAACAACAAAGCGTAATGTATATAATGCTGTCGCTGTATATTTAGAAGCGATAGGTCAAGGACCTTATGCTTTTTTCTATCATACAGAGAGGGATAAATTAAATCAGGAATATGTAAAGCAAAATGAATCAGGTATAATAAGTGATAAGCAATCACCTAATTTTATAAGTTATGAAGAGTTAATAGCATATACACATCAAGTAAGGGCAGATATCAAAGATAATCAGCAATTACATATGATATTTACTATATTAACATTTCTAATACATAGACCGCTCCGTAACGATTTAGCGATGGTTAAATTAATTACTCGTAGAGACTGGAAGAAATTAAGTGATGAAGAAAAGAATCACTGTTTTATAATCTTTGAGGGTGGAGGAGGGACAAGATGCACTTTTTATTGTAATCAGTATGCTACTACAAAAACAAGACCGCAGGAGGTATTAGATGTAGATGGTCGTGCTCGTATAGAATTACATAAGTATGTTAGGACTTGGAAAATCCAAAGTGGTGAAGTATTATTTCCCATAAGTAAGAATGGATTAAGTCAATTACTCATACGAACATCGCAAAAGTATATAGGTAAGAACATCAGTACCAATATCATACGTAAGATAATATCATCTCATAAATTTTTAGATAAAAAAATAGAGCAGGAGGCTCATAGTAAGTCAATTGGTCATTCAGTCAATACAGAGAATTTAATCTATGTGAAATCTAAACAGGAGGAACAGCTTCCTGAATAGGTTCAGTAAGAGTATTCCTTACAAATTGTAGTGATCTTTTTAATTCTTCATTTTC
>Ga0181380_1000971_pt1 | contig 12685 bp, 12 predicted proteins | sample 3SPOviralmetaG_FD_130116 | JGI IMG/M metagenome (GOLD analysis project Ga0181380, IMG submission 130116) | Marine viral communities from the oligotrophic San Pedro Time Series (SPOT) site, San Pedro Channel, CA, USA - 3 SPOT_SRF_2009-08-19 | ecosystem: Environmental > Aquatic > Marine > Strait... | reverse complement strand
GGAATTACTATAAGCAGGAACTCATTAAACACAACAGGGTATGGATCTGTAATTAACGTGGGCCTTGAGACAGACATTAACGGCTTTGCTTTGTCTATACAGGAAATGAACGTATTAGCACTATTAGGTAAAACAATATGACACCAGAACAAATATTAGGGGCAGGTACTGCCATTGGGGGAGGACTTCTTACAGGTGCTGCTTATAATAGATTAAGCGACATTGGTACAGAATCTATCTTAGGTACTACAGTAGATGGGACACGTATTCCGGGCGCTGTGGATCTTGCTAATCAAGCTGTAGGCATGTCTCAGTTTAAGCCTTTTACTGTTACTTCTTCTACTGGGTCACAGTTTGGTGCTAGACCTACAATAGATGCTCAAGGTAACATTATAAGTACTGATGTTTATAATACGTTAAGCGGTACAGAGCAAGACATACAGAATGAATTGCTTAGACAGGCTCAGACAGGTTTTGCAGGCGGTACTATGGGAAGTCCTGAAGCCGCTGCTGCTGGGTTATCTCTTATGGGCCGTGGTACTACACAGCTTGGGCAAGACCCCTACGGTATTAATACTCAACAACTACTTGCTCAAGGTGCTTCAGACTTAGGCGGTATGTTTATGGGTCAGCTTGCTCAACCTATGGCTGGTCGTGAGACTGATGTTTATAACCGCATAAGAGCTATGCAAACACCTGAAGAGCAACGTCAACGATTAGCCTTAGAAGAGCGTTTGTTTAATCAAGGTCGTATGGGTGTACAAACTAATATGTACGGTGGTACGCCAGAGCAGTTTGCTTTGTCTAAGGCACAAGCAGAAGCTCAGAATCAAGCATCCTTAATGGCTATGCAGCAAGCACAAGCAGAGCAACAACAACAAGCAGCATTAGGTTCTCAGTTTGCTGGACTAGGTAGTAGCTTAACAGACGCACAGCAACGACGTGCCATTGAATCTCTTGGTAGTGGTCAACAGATGTTAGCAGGTGGTTTAGGATTACAACAAGGACAGCAACAGCTTAACTTAGGTGCCCTGTCAGGTGCGTATATGCCACAAGCACAAATGCTTAATGTACAACAAGCTTCACAGCTTTACCCACAGATGCAACAGCAGGGTCAGTTGTACGGTGCTGGTCAGTACGGTGAGACTATGATGAGTGGTCTTGATGCACGACTAATTGCAGAACAGGCACGAGCTAACTTGCTTGGTGGTCTGGGTACAGGTTTGCTAGGTGGTATGTTGAGTCCCGTAGGTAACAAAAAAGATGGTTTTATTACACCTCTTTTAGAACTGTTTAGTTAAGGAGACACAGAACAATGGCTAAATTTTCACAGACATTTTTACAAGGTCTTCTTCAGCCTACCTATCAACAGGGATTGTTTGATGTTGCTCGTAGTGTAGGTCAAGCTCCTGCACTTATGCGTCAACAAGAGCAAAGACAACAACGCGAAAAAGGAATGATGGGTGGTATGTTAGCTGCACAGCAAGCCGCTGCTGAAGGTCGTTTTGATCCTGAGACTATGAAATCATACATGGGTAGTATGCAAGGGCTTGGTGTGTCTCAAGCAGACATAATGAAAACACTTCCTGATTTGCAAGCAACTAACGAAGCTGCTGCACAAAAAAAGAAATCAATGGCTTTTGTTTCAAGTATGGGGCCAGAGTACGTAGCTCTTAGTCAGGCTGGTTTTAAAATTAATGACATTTACAATAAATTTTTAGAAGATGGTAAACAAAATAGTATTGTTTCTCTTGTGCAACAAATTGACCCTTCTATTACTTCAGACCTTGCTTCACAAATGACATCTAAAGATGTAGTAGCTTTGTATAATACTAAAAAAGAAGAAGGCGGTACACAGAAATGGATTAAATGGCAAGAAACTAATCCTGAGATTACTGATGAAAATAGGCAGTTAGCTATTGAAGCAGCCGCTAGTGCGTTTGGTGCAGACGCTCCTAAAAAAGTTGCTGATTTAGAAGCAACACAACTAAACAATAAAGCTAAAAAGAAAGGTGAAACATCAACTCCTGTTTTAATTACTATGAAAGATACTTCTGCTTTTAGTGGTCTAGATGCGCTAGGAGGTACTAAACAACAAATTACAGTTAAGAATTTACCCATAGATGCAAACGGTAAGCTTACTAAAGAAGCTCAGAAGTGGTTAGAAAATCATGCTGCATCTGCTATGGTACAAAACACAGGAGAAGGTTGGAAATCTACACCAGAACCACCACCAGAAACGCCACCAGAACCAACACTAGATAATCCTGCTAGTGCTACATTAAATCAACTTGCTCCCGGTTTAGTAAAGTCTTTAACTGACACTCAACTACAAGGTTAGCCCTAATGGTTTCAGTTGTTAAAAAGTATACAGACTACCTTGATGTTATTGATGAAAGTATAGATAATTTTTCTTCAATAAAGAAAACCAAAAACGAACTTGTTGAACGCTACAAAGACACGCCTGTTGAAGATATACCTGAAGAGGTGTTAGTTGTTTTATTTAGTGATACGCCTGTTGATTCTATACCAGAACAAATACGTCCTCGTGTAGTTAACGCTGCTGTTTCTTTAGAGGCAAGGCGACGTGGCCCTAGAACTGAAGAAGAAAAAACTCAGTACAATGTTGAAGCTGCTGGGCGTGGTGGTATGCCTTCTATTCCTATTACTAGTCCTTCTAGGGCTATGCAAATTGGAGCAGAAGAAGGTCTAACAGATTCTTTCAGAACTATCTTTGGTTCTAAAAAAGATTTAGGAGAAGAGTTTAAGAACAGGGTAGAAGTAGCAAGAGAAGGAGCCTTGACTGATTACATTGGTGGGCTTGCTATGGGAGGTGTATTAGATCCGGTCACTGGAGCAGCAATGGCACCTGCTATAAAGGGCGGCGCTATGCTTGCTAAGTACAGCCCAGTATTAGGCGCTCTTGCTGGCGGTGCAGGTAGTGGAGCTACGGCAGGTGCTTTAATACCAACCTATGACGAGTTTGGAGACAGCAGAACACGTAATACTTTGTTTGGTACTGCTTTAGGTACAGCTACTGCTGCTGTTCCTACTGCAATTGTTAAAGGCGCTCAAGCTTTTTCACGTCCACCTGTTCCACCTGTAGTGCCTCCTAAGCTTGCACCACAGCCTGTGCCCATGACCTTATCAGGTGGTCGTGTACAGCCTAAAGAAACTCCAGTAACAACTGCTACTGTTAACATTGAGCCTCAAGTTACTCAGTCTGCTCCTTCTACACTTAAGATACAGAACATTGATAATCAGATTGCTACTTTGACAACAAAAGCTGCTACAACAGGACGCAAAAAGCGTAAGCCTATTGAGGCTCAAATTAAAAGGCTAGAAAAAGTTAAAGCTGATGAGATTAACAAAACAAATAAAGCAGCTAAAGAAGTTAAAGATTCTGTTATTGAAATTGAAAATCAAATTGCTAGGTTAGCTCAACGCTCTCAAGAATTACAGCCCGGGCAGGCAGGTGCTAAGGCTAGAATACAAAGAGCAGAGCGCCGTATATTAGAACTAGACAACGAAGTAGATGTACTTACTGGATTAGACTACGCTCCTAATGGTGGTTATCAAGTTAATATTAATTCTTCTTTGTATGCTAATCCTAAGCAAATAGTTGCCATTAAAAATAGAGTAGCTAACAACAATACTACAGGTGCTACTATTGAAGTTAAACTACCGCCTCCTAAGCCTACAGGAGATCCAGTAACAGATGCCGCAAACGAGATTAACTATGCACAGATAAACGGTGTTCGTCTTGGTTTAGATGCTCCTCCTTCTGCTTCTTCTGCTGGTGTACGCCCTGCTGTGCAATATGCAGACGAGCTTTCTGAAGGTGTTGACGCAGCACAGGTTTTGTCAGCAGGTACTATAGCACCCTCTACTGCACGTAAGAGGGCTGAAGATCCTTTGGGCGCTGACGCTGGTCGTGAACCTTTCATGACCCAAGAAGAAAAAGGTAGGAGAGCTACAGTAACTGCGGCTACTGCTGGGCGTCGTGAAAGAATGAGGGCAGAAAACGTTGGTGGGTTAACAGAAGAAGACACCCAGTTTGCTCTTGATAACTTACCTAGCGTTAAAGATTTTTCTTACGAAAATTTAGAAGAGTCTGCTCGTCTACTTAAAACAGAAGGCTTTATTGCAAGAGAGTACGACACTCTTTTAGACATGCTAATGGCTGAAGAAAACAAAGGGAAAATTCTTAGTCCTGAAGTAATGGAAGCTTTACGTCCTTTGTTTATTGAAGCAGAACAAAGAGTAGATACGGTACTTAAACAAATAAACAAACTAAAAAGAGAGGGTCTTGCTGACAGTGCAGAAATGGTAGATTTAATCCAAGACTTATATTTAAATACTTATGTTGCTGACTTACGTCGTGCTAATGGAACAGCAGCTTCTCATATATTAACGCAGGCTAAGAAGACTAAACAGTTTACTGCTGCAAACACACGACGTGTTGATTCAGGTAAACTTATTACTAATTTATTTGGAGTAGAGTGTGGCTAAAAGAAAAGTCATATCAAAAGAATGTGAAGAAGCTATTGATAGACTTCTGGGTGCAGTAGATTCATTGCCTGAAGAGTTTCTTACTTTGCGTCCTGATATTGTTAGAGGATTGCTTAACAATGCTGGGACTAGACAATGGACTTTATCTTCTACTATAGCCAGCATGTACACTAATTCATTGCTAGGTTCTACGGGTATGTTTGGGGCTAACATTGCTAGTGCTGGGGCTCAAGCTGGTCTTTACATGCCAAACTCTATGATACGTAATGGTACAGGAAACACTGTTGCTGCTTTCATGTCGGTAATGGGAAGAGATGGACAGCTTTTTACTAACATGGCTAGGTACTTTTTATCTGCTATGAAAACAGGAATTGCTTCTGACGTAGCAGGTGACATTACTGTTGTTGCTAGATCACGTGGAATAAGTAAAGAACAATTAATTAAAGAAGCTAAACAAGCTTACTTAAAATCATGGGCTTCTACTGATCCGAATTTTACTGATGTTGATCTTGAAAAGTTTGCTGAAGGTATTAATCTTACTGATGAAGAAGTCGTTAGGTTTTTTACTGATGTAGAATATATGGCAAATCAAAAAGTACCTGACAAACTTTCGTTTATTACTTTGCCCCAAAGGGCTGCTGTAGCTATTGACGAAGCGGCTAAAGTATATTTCAGGTTTATAAAAATATCAGAAATGGCTAGAAAACAAGCCATTAAAGATTCTACTAAGCCGGGAAATAAAGCTGATGTAGGTGAACTTCATACTAAATATTTTAAAGAAGTTATGGATGTTCACAACTCTACGTATCAAGGAGAATATAAACTAGCAGCAGAACAAACAAAAGCTGCTGGATTTAGAGCAGTGCGTCAAGCTAATCTTGCTTTAGAAAAAAAGAGCAACGAAATGTTTAAGGGTTTGTTTTCCGCAGAAGACATTCCTTACGAAGACATACGTGAGTTTGCTTTAGGCATGACATTCCAACGTAGGTTACCTTTAGAGAAAGGCCGCAATTTTAATCTTCCCGGTCTTATTGCAGGAATTAACAGTGAAAAATCTAAGATGGGTAAGGAGTTTACTCTTGGTCAAAATCTTAAAGCTTTAGGATTAAATACTTTATTTCCATTTGCTAAAACTCCATACAATATTGTAGTAGAAGGCATGGCTTATACGCCTCTTGCTTTTATACCTATGATGCGTTCTAAAGTTTTAAAGAAAAAGTTAATTAAAGGTAAGACTGTCTACCAAGTTCAAGATGCGGATGACTACTTAGTTAAAGCGGCTATTGGCACAACAGCTATAGCTCCTATTTTAACTTTGTTTGCTTTGTCTAACGACGAAGGGTTACCTTATATTGTAGGCACTCCTAAAGATGCACAAGAAAGAAGACGTTGGCAGCAAGCAGGTATTCCAGAGCGTTCTGTTCTTGTTGGAGATACCTATGTAGGTTTTGATAGGATTGAACCTATTGGAACTACTCTTGGTCTTTACGTAGACTTAATGGATGGTATAAATAAAACAATTAATTATGAGACTACTGACCCTGAGTATAATCGTTTAAGCGAAGGTCTTGACGATATTATGATGGCAATATTAAACTCAACTGCTAACAAAACTGTACTAGAAGGTGCCATTAATTTTATGGATTATTTTAGGTATAACAAAGCAGACGGTATAGAAAGATATGTTACTGATGTCGCAAAAGGCTTTGTTCCTACTGGAGTATCTGACTTAGCTCGTATTATTGATGGCGAAGAAAGACTAGCGCGTACAGGAGTAGAGCAAGTACAACAACGTATTCCTTTTTTAAGAGAAAACTTACCTTTAAACACTAGTCGTATTGGTGGTGTTTCTCCTAGAGAAGCTAGTCCACTAGAGATTATTACTAAGATTAGATTAACTCCTACCAACCCAACACAAGTACAGACATATGTTTATAACACAGAAGCAAACATACCTACAGTTGACTCTGAGTTTATAGGCATTAAGTTAGGCACAGCGGAAACAGCTTTACTTAGACAGTTAACTCAGCCTTATGTTGATGTAGTGTTAGGCGGTCTTGTAGCTTCTCAAAAGTTTCAAAATCTTGATGCTTTCATGCAGAAAAGAGCGATTGAAAAGTATGCTTCTTATGCTTCTCATCCTACTAGTAACGAATCTCTTATGACTGAGTTCATACAAGAAGGTACTAGGAAATTTGGTAAGACATGGCTTCAGTCTTTAGCTAATAGAAAATGGAACGAGAAAGTTAGGAGCAGCGGTTTAGATATGATGGTTGGGTTTAAGGACGTAGAAGAGTTTTAACTCCAGTTAAAAAAAAAAACCTCCTACGTCCTTAAATTTAGTGGTTATATCTCACAGTTGTTTCCTGTGCAAGCTAGTTCCTGACTACCTTCAGTCATATCAGACTCCTCATTGATGTCCCAGTTGATCTCAGTGGGGAAGTCTTTTACTGCTTGCTTGTAGGTTTTCTTATCAATGGGCTGATAAGGTGCCTGCTGGAATACATGGTCTGAGTAAGGCAAGAAGCTAACACCTGATACCTTATCAAACTTGTTCCATAGCCATTGCCCTACCTCAAGAAACTCATGATCCCTATAGTAGCACGTCATCGATGGCTTATGCTCACACCAGTAGTCCTGATACAACTCCCACAAATCTAACTGTTCTATTGCACCCATAGCTGAGGCTGTCACAGCGCCCTCTGGTGAGGCGATAGGGAAGCTAAATACCTTGGTACTAGCACTGTGTACATCTGTCTCTACAGGGACACCAGCAGCTTCTAGGACAGCACAAAGAGGGTCACGAGAATCTGCTCTAACTGTTCGTATATACTGCTCGCTATAACGAGGATGGATCCCACTAGCACTGTCGACCAACTGACTAACAGTACCGCTAGGCTTAATCGCAGTAATAGCTGTAGAGGGATTAATGTTAAGTCTCTCAGCCCACCGCTTGTTAGTCTCAATTGCTTCTTCTCGCATCTCTGTGAGCCACTTCTTAAGCTTTGCATTGTCACCTCGTCCTGATAGTAAATGGTGATCCATGATACCTGTTAGTGATACACCCAGTAAAGCTTCTTCCTCTGTGTTTGTCTTCCAGACACTTCTTAAGTATCTAAAGTCTGTAAGGGTAGCTTGTAGAGTTCCAAGGATAGCCGCAATGCGTACCTTTCGTTTGAGGCTAGAGAGCGTATCGTCTGGCCTGACAACAACTTCTGATAGATTGCAGAACTGGTTGGGTCTGAGGATGATCTCACTACATGGATTAGTTCCAAAATCGTAGGTAGCATCTCGTCTGCCATTCCTTTCAGCTTGCTTTTGACTAGCAACTCTGCTGAAGAAACCTCGTTCTCCTGAGTAGGATTCATATAAACTTTTCCATTCTTCTAGGTAAGCAATAAAGTCAGGCTTCTCTGTGTAGCAAGCAGAGTTGTTAGACAGCGCACGTTGTGGGTTAGCGTGATACCACTCACCTGTCTTAGCCCTGCGTAGTCTGTCGTCTGACAGGTTAGACAGTGAGATAAGTGCTGATCGTCTTACTCCTCCTACTACTACGACTTGGGCGATCTTGCAGCAAAGATCGTGGCATTCAAGTGACGTAAGTCTTCGTCCAGCAGATCCTTGAAACAACCCGGACGTGAACTTGAATAATTCGACGAGAGGTTCTGAACCACTTGCACGACCTCCGAAAGTTTTAAGTGTGGCACCCGCAGGTCGTACTCGGCTAACGTCCCATTGGGGAATTTGACCTGAATAAAGAAGTGATACCAACTCCCTAAACGATTTCGCCCATCCGATTTTCGAATCTGCAACATTAATAACTGTGTCTGTTTCATGAAACTTCTCCGCAACTTCAGGTAGCTTGGCTATGTACTGTCGCTCAACACTAAAGCCTACACCAGTACCGCACATGAGTATGTACATCATCTCATCGAACGCTTTAGGGTGGTCAATAGGTAAGTAGCTACAGTTAAATCCTGCTACGTTGTCACGGTCTAGTGCTTCCCCTGCTGTCATCAACGCTCTCATACTAGGCATAACATCTAGATCGTGTATAGCCTTGAAGATGTCAGATACTTCAAAGTCATTAAGGTCTGCTTTGTCTACCCAATAGTTAACATAACGATTGACTGTTTCTTCCCATGTCTCACGTCGTTGTTCTTCCGCATTGTAACGGGCGTAGCGTGACTTGTGTATGTACTGTTGATATGCGTCCATCTATTCTGTTACTCCTAGTGTTTCATTTAATATTGCTTGTGATGCTAATTGTAATAACATAAAGACACCATCTGGGTACTGTTCATTAGATGCTACTTCAAACATCTCACCATCTTCGTACATGATGACAGCTACCTTGAATGACTTACCTTCTTCTTCATGTTGCATTGCTCTAACTACAAAAGCAGAAAGAAACTCAGACGTTAGTATCTCATCCTTATCCTCTTTGCCTTTACCGAAACTACCCTCTACGACTTTCATTCTACCATACTCTTTATCAACCATTCTAGATAGACACGAGCTTTACGTAAGTCTTCTACTCCGTTCTTGTACTTGTACCTATGTATGTACTTGTGTACGTTACCTTCGCAGTAAGCACTAAAGTCATCTCCTAGTTGTTGTTTGATGTAGTCGATAGCTTCGATGCCGCCCTTGTTGTAATGCTCTGGCTTATCAATTACATCTACCTTGACCCACTTCTTTTGTCCTGATGGAAGTGCATCCCACTCTGCTGGTGTTGCGTTATCAATGCTCATGTTCTTCCTCTAAGTCAAACTTCCAACTGTTAGTGTTCACCTTATCTGAGAATCTTTCTACTAACTCTTCGGCTGTTATCTCTAAAGCCTCCATGATAGTTACCTCATCATACCTAGCAGCGACACGCTCTAGTATTTCATCAAGAGTTAGCACCGTACTTCCTCCGCAGATACGTCATCGACACAGGCATCTCATCAAAGGAACCATTAGTTACCTCGTTGAATACCCATAGCCCTGACCATGAACCATTAGTCTGAGGATTAAGATACTCCTCATCGTGTTGATAGTAGATACCAGCAAACAGAGCAGTCATTCTTTCTCCCGCTGCATTTCTGTCGAATGCGATATCTCTATCTTGTACGTGTCCCATAACACATGACATATGTTTCTTTTGGAGCAGTAGTTTTGCATTTGATACTGGGCGACCCATAACCCCACTAGTGAAGAAATGACAATAAGCGACACCATCCACAATAACTGGCTGAAGATATGGATGTACTTCCCATCCTCTGAGGTTAAGGTCTTCATAGCTCATCAACCCTTCTAGTTTAGCATCGTTCTCAACAGCACGTTCTATGCGGTTCTCATGGTTACCCATTGTAAAGATAAGTCTAGGTCGCCATACCTTCTTCTTGAGCTTACGCTGTCGTGCCTGTTCAGCACGTATGCAATCTGTGAACAACTGCATTGCTTCGTTACCTGCCTCAACATCAGCAGAGTATCGACGCCCTTCAAAGGACTTCTTACCTACGTCATACGATGACAACGATGGCATATCCCAGTGGTCACCTATGTGTATGATGGTGTCAGGCTTAACAGCACATGCGTACTTACCTGCCCAGAGCATATGATCCATAGGTTTGTCTGGTTTTATCTGTGTGTCAGGTATTACTAGATGTCTCATCTTGTCCATCCTGCTGGTAATGTGTCGAGGGTGTACCACCTAAACCCTTGCTTTGCTGCCCACTCTTCCATTGTGTAGCGTGTACCGTTCTTTCTTCTGCGGGATCCCGGCATTGGGGTCTTTGGTTTTTGGAAGAGAAATACCAACTCCTCCTTTGAGCTAAGCGTCTTTGCAATGTAGACATACTTACGTGCCTCATCTGATGTACGGAACCTACCCTTAGCTTCTATCCATATGGTCTTGCTCTTTGTCTTGTAAACAAAGTCAGGCTCATACGTCTTAGGCAGTACGTACTCTAGTGTTTGTGAAGGATGATACTCACAGCCCACCATCAAGGCGTAGGCTTCTTTTTCAAACTTAGAATCAAACTTCACTTGGCTTCTCGTACTTGTCATCAGGTGAACGCAGCAGGTACAGAAGGCTAAGACTCTCTAGCAGTCTACGTTCATCTAAGTCATTGTCCCAGTAGTGAGTTAGGCAAGTGCTATAGCATTCCCACTCAGTCGTACAAGGATCAATAATCTTATCTGCTTTCTTAGGGCCAACACCATAGATGCCCGGTATGTTATCAACACGATCACCCATCAGTGCTTGCTTATATAACCACCGAATAGCGTCATCTTTTTTAACTCCAGTTAAAATCTTTTTGGTGTAGTCATACATAGGACATGGTACTTGCTTGAAGTCTTTGTCCAACGAACAGATGATTGCTTTGTGGTCTAGCTCAGTAGCCTTGATAGCAATAGCATCGTCAGCTTCCATACCGTTAACAACCTGTGCATTCCATTCACTGACCATGAAGTCACGTAGTAATTGTTTGTGTACAGGCACACGGTTATCTTTACGATTACCTTTGTATGGAAGGGTGGTAGCAACCTCGTCCCTGAAGTTGCCTTTACCAGTAAGATAAACAACGCTGGTGTCATAGTGGTCAGATAAATCCATGACCATCTCAGACAGGTAGTTGTCTAGGGTCTTCGTTGCAACGCTTTCACTTTCATCGTCACAAGAAAACCCTATACGATACACCAGCATGTCACCGTCAATCAGTATCACAGAGCATCCATCTCTTCTACTTCTTGGGTGTACTCGACAACATCAGAAATAACCAGACGCTTGAGTGTAGCACTGCGTCCCTTCTTCTTCATGTATTCCCAATCGTAGTAGCCAAGAAGACACTTAGCCTTAGAGCCATTACCTACAATGACACCTGACTCTGGATCGTCTATCTCATCTCGTGGTGTACGTCCCTTGATAAGCAACTCATTACCATCAGGCTTGAAGGCTCGGTACTTGTTGTTAGACTTACAGGTGATGTAGTTACCGCGATCATCTCCTTTGTTGTTGATGTTAAGTCCCATATCTTCCAACGCAGTTACAGCAGCATCAGATAGATTAGAAAGATCAACTGTATACTTACCGGCTAACTCATTCTTGTGAGTCAGGTTAGGCCAATACAAATCACAGTTAACCATTACATTGGGTGCTTGGTCTGACATATAGCATTTCTCCTGCTAGTTAATGTTACACTACTATTATACCACATAAAATAGAATTGTGCTAGTGGGTATCTGCCCAACTATTACCAACTCTATACTCTCCGTCCAATGGACAGTTCAGTTGCAGGACTTCACCTGCGAATACCATTGCGTTAACACAGGACTTACCGATAAAGTCTGCGTCTTCTGGTTTACATTCTATCTGCCACTCATCGTGTACCTGAGCCACTAGCTTGAAGTCTACGTTGTCCAACAGATCATACAGGATAACGATTGCTTGCTTCATTACTATGGCACCAGCACCCTGTAGCAGTGTGTTCAGTGCGGCATGTGCTGAGCGTACACTCAACCGTCTACCGTCTAGACCAACAAGAGAACCAGACTCACCATCCTCAAGCACAGACTTTCTTAGATCAGCCAGTGCTGGTGTGTTCTCTAAGAACCTGTCTTTAAGTTTCTTACCTGCTCCACTGGTAGAGCCTACCACCTCACCTATCTTAGCGTTACCTGCACCGTACAAGAACGCATAGATGAATGTCTTAGCTTGATCCCTTGTTGTTAGTCCTGCTGCTTTCTGGTTGGCTGTGTGGATATCACCTGTAAGGATCTCGTTGGTGTAGTCGGCATCATCCATGTAGTGTGCAAGCATACGTAGCTCAAGCCCACTAGCATCAGCCCCCACAAGAACGTGACCTTCAGGTACTGTAAATAACTCACGACATTGCTTACCATACTCAGCCCTTACACTAGGTATCTGAGCCAAGTTTGGAGAGGAGTGTGCCATCCTGCCTGTGACAGCGCCGATGTGTCTGACCCGTCCATGTATGCGTGAGTCCTTGCCCACTGCTTTAATCCACGAGTCCACATGAGAGGCGCGTTTCTGGCACAGTAAGTAACGGAGAATAATCTTTGCTTCGGGAATGTCTGTCTGCTTCTTGAGGGTTGACTCATCGACCTTTGGTTGTCCTGACGGAGTGAGTTCCTTCCACACAGCGCCCTTGCTAGTAAGCCGCTC
>Ga0181380_1000968_pt1 | contig 12700 bp, 18 predicted proteins | sample 3SPOviralmetaG_FD_130116 | JGI IMG/M metagenome (GOLD analysis project Ga0181380, IMG submission 130116) | Marine viral communities from the oligotrophic San Pedro Time Series (SPOT) site, San Pedro Channel, CA, USA - 3 SPOT_SRF_2009-08-19 | ecosystem: Environmental > Aquatic > Marine > Strait... | reverse complement strand
TTTGCTTTATCTATAGATTCTTGATAACTATTTGCCATTTTCTTTTCTTTTTGCCCTGTTAGTTTCTTCTAATATTTTAACTAATACAACCCACTTTGATACAACCGTATTGTGTATGTCTATATTTGCACTTCTATTTAAGGCGTGTTCTAATCTTGTGGCTTGTTCTATTAAAGTCATTGAGCCAGAATCTTTTTGCATATTTTGCCTCATCTGTTCAAGCTCATTTTTCTTTATATTTATCTTATTTTGACTAGATTTAAGTTGACGAACTGCATTGTCTAGTTCAGTATCTAAATTATTTTTTAAATTAATATTATAACTCCATTTTCTTAATTCTTCAACGTATGCTATTTTTTGATTATTATTTAGAAGCCCTTCAGACAACTGTTTTAACATAAAAAAAGCAACTTCATATCTTTTAGTAAGATACATGACCAATTTTTCTAGTTCGTAGTAGTATTTAACAGTTTCATCATTAACCAAAGAGACGTACTCATCATAAATATCTAACCAAAGATCAGAGCATTTTTCAATAGTAGGTTTATCTTTTAAATTATCGTAGTTTTTATACAACAAAGTATAATCACTTGTTTTTAGTATTTTGTAAAATAGTGAGATAGGTAGTAGATCGCAATTTGAATAAACCATTGTTATTTAATATAATATATTCAAATTTAATCAAAAAAAACGACAACAATAAAAAAACCTTTATGTGTATTGTATATGTAACAATTTAGTTGTATGTTTGTGAAAAATAACTAAAACTTAAAAATATTATGAAATTTAAAATTAAAGAAAAACCAAGTCAAATATTTGAGAACGAATTTTTAATATTTCCAAGAAAGTTTAACGGTTATAGGTATTGGCTTTGTTGGGCTACTGTTAGATATAGTTGGATAGGTTTTAGTTATCAAAGATTTGGCGAAATGGTTGGAGTAGGAAAAAACGCAAATAGATAAATTATGAGTGAAATTTGGAAAGACATACCAAAATACGAAAACATTTATCAGGTATCAAATTTTGGAAATATTAAAAGATTAGAAAGATATGGTAATTATGGAAGACATACTAATGCTTTTTTCCCTGAAAAACTAATGAAACAACAATTAGATACTAATGGTTATTTACGAGTTAATTTAACAAAAGATAGAAAAAAGTGGAAAATTTCTGTTCATCAATTAGTAATATTAGCTTTTAAAAGTATTAAAAGTAATCGATATAAAGTAATAGACCATATAGATAATAATAAATTAAATAATAAACTATCTAATTTACAAGTAATATCTGCAAGAGAAAATGTATTAAAACATCGAAAAACAACTAACAAAAGCAGTAAATATCATGGTGTTTCTTGGCATAAAAGAAATAAAAAATGGCTTGCTCAAACAACACTAAAAGGTAAACATATTTATATTGGTCATTACAATAGTGAATTAGAAGCGTTTAAATCTTATTCAAAACAAATTAAAACAAGAGTAAGCCACAGAGATTGGTCGGCTTTTTTTTAAGCATTACTTACAACGGATTTGTGTAACAGTAGTAGTGTAGATTAATAACAAAACTTAATAATAATGGACTTAAAAAAAGAAATAACCGAAATGATATATAAAAACTCTAACGATACAAGTGAAGGTGTTTTGATAGACTTTAAAGTAATACCGCCATTAATAGAAAACATAGTAGCTATTACTGTTACACATTGTTGTAAAAGCGATAGCGAGCTGTTTTTTTGCTGTAAACAAGCGATAGACCAAAGATGTAGCGAACAATGTTTAGGGTGCTATACTTATAAGAGAGATTAATAGCAAAAATATACTTTGTCGTGCATAATATTTGCCAAAATTTATGCACGTTTTAACCAAATGCACAAGAAATGGCAAAAACGTATGCACGACTACGTGTATGCAAACCGATATAACGCATAACAATGGTATATGTCGGGATAACACAACTTTTATGCTTGTGTTATCTGTTTTAAATAGAAATTGTTCTTAAAATAGCTTTATTTAGTTTTGGATAAACTACTTCATTATTTACCCATTCGTTATTTTTTTCATTTGCATCAAATATCTCTCCATAAATCCCCTCTAAAAAACTCATTCTTGATTTTACTGTAACAACTTGATATTTTCCATTACCAACCTCCCCCATTTGCATATTGTCTTTAGTTTCCCCAGTCCAATGAAAGTTATATGGAGATCCTTTTGTTTTTGGAACAGAAACCCCATCTATATTTGCAAAACTTTGAGTACTTTCTGCATAAAAACCCGTACCACTTTGTTTTCCATCAGTAAATGATAATGGTTGATTGTCAGAGTTTCTACCATGAGAAAGCTGTCTTTTAACTAGGGTAACAATTTCAGAAGAGTTTTCTTTAATAGCGTTTTTTGAAATAGTATCTAACTGATTTTCTAATGCGCTTAAATCATTAATAATAGATTTTATAAATTCCATAAAATAAAGGTACAAAAAAAGGGGTTAACATTATAAAAACATTAACCCCTAAAATATAGATATGAAATTATGAAGCTACTACTACTGTTGATGTAGTATTAGATTTGTAAACTTCCCCGTCTAAAACAACACCAATTCTACTATTTGTATTGTCATATAAAGAGATATCTAAAACATCATCTGTAGCAAGAGCTGCAACCGTAAGAACAAAAGTTCCTGTTGTAGAACTGTCGCTACCAGCAGTTGCGTTTGATGAAGTTCCATTTTTATTAATTAAGAAATCAGAATATAAAACTCCTGTAAATGCACTTCCGTCTTGTTTTAAAGTTGCCTTTACTGAAATAGAAGTAGCTGCATTTACTGGCACAGCAGTAAATGATAATACTACTTCGTTTACACCGTCAATGCTTTTAGGACTAAATCCACTTTCTAAAGATTTGTTATCTACAAAGATATAGTTAGAATCCACCTCATCTCTATCAGACAATTGAAATGCTAAAGATTGCTTTTGAGAACCTTCTGAATCAGTTAAAAATGATAATCTACCTGGATTAACCATATTGGTACTAAACCCTTTTAAAGAGCCATCAGTTGCTTTTGTTCCAAAGATGTTATTATCTCCGTCTACCATAGTAACGTCATAAGAGTTAAATGATCTTAAAGAAGTTAATGCAGCTTGAAAAGCTAATCCGTTTACAAACTTAACATTAAATTGATAAAGACCTAATGAAGCTACTGAGCTTGTTTTGTCAGATAAGGTTTCTATTGTGTCATCTGTAGAATTATCTTCAAAGGTTTTAATTCCTTTTACAATAATTAATTTTCCAGCAGATTTAAGTTCGCTAATGTAAGCATCGTTTAAAATCTTTGTAGAGTCGTATTTAAACCCTCTCTTAGTAAACCATAAAGAAGCTGTTTTTTTTAAGGATGCTTTACACCCTACTGTTCCTGTTCCTAGTGGATTTCCTAACCCACATTGAACAACGTTTAAAATTTCTGATATTGTTGCCATTATTTAATATAATTTTTTGATTGAAAATAAATTTTACCTTTTTCTGTTAATTTTACAGATTCCCCAACTTCTTTTTGCGTATCGCCAATGACAACACGTTTAATTAATTTGTGTACCTCTGTTTTAACTTTAGGCTTTTTTTTGACAACTTCTTTTTTGTCATTTTGTTTGATTACAGCACTTGAAGGTGCTTTTTTTAATTCTTGCTTTGCCATTTTAATTGCATTTATCTGTTAAATAGTATTGTAAGTCAAAGTTTACCGAAAAAACGTGTTTTGGTTGAATGTTACCAGATAATTTTATTTGCTCTATGTTATATCCATTATAAACACTTTCTATTGTTTTTTGAATAGATGTAATTTTAATTCTGTTAAAATCACTATTTCTTAAAAACTCAACAACATCTCTTTGAGCCTCTGAATCTAATCTTTTATTTGAATCAAAAACTTTACTCAAGTCAATACCAAAAACACATTTAACTTTTGATGTAAATACAAACTCATCATTTGTAGAATCATCATCACTAACTAAAAAACTAAATACCGCAGACTTAGAATCGTCATAATAAACATCTTTATAATCTTCAGTAGAAGAATTATACCATTGAGGAAATACTCTGTCTTTAGAGTCTATATTTTTATAAACTCTTCCATATCCTTCAATATCTCCATTCCATCTTTGTGATAAAGACTCATACAAATATGTTTGAATTTCTTGGATTGAAACATCTATTCCTTTTGTATTTGATAATAAGTTGTTCATTATATTGACCCTATTGTAAGGGTAATTCCATTGTTTTTATTTAATTGAGTGTCAAACGTCTTTTCTAGCATACTTAGTGCCTTTTTTTTCCCATTATAAAACCTTCTAACTACACTATCTACACTCATGTCTTTAAGTTCACGGAGTAACATATTTTGATCTAATTGTATTCTCTCAGTTGCATTACTTCTATTGTTAGAATTGTGCAAAAACATTTGAAATACCATGTATTCAAATGTAGAACGAATAAACGATCCAAATTCAGACATATTGTTGTTTATATATAATTTAGGGTCTAAAAAGGCTGTTATATTAAGCCCTAATCCATTCCCATAAACATTATAGGTGTAATCAGAAGTTTCTGGACTTAATCCAGTTCCTGTTGTTGTATATGCTAAAAACCCATCAAATTCTTGAGGATCAACAGTTGCATTACCTGTAAATACATCTGTACTATCAATTAGCAATTTAAAATCACCCTTGCCCGACAAATTAAGGTTAACGTCTTGAAAATTAAGACGACCATTATCGGGCGTTATTGTGATTGTATTTAATAATTGATTTTGATTTAGAATATACAAATTTACTGGAGTAGTTCCCGATTTTTGAAACGATATTTGATTAACTCTAAACGAAACATAATCAGATCCTTTAGGCTCTAAAACCCAACCTGAATAGTTTCCATTTAAACTTGTTTCCGTATCTCCGTTTTCATATAAAAATTGATTATTTACTAATTTTTTTTCTAATGAAAGTTCAGAATAAACTTTATCCTTAACTTTTTCTACAAAAGATTTAACCCTTAAAGAATCAATATTGGTTTCTAACCAACATGTAGAATCTGATGAAGGATTAATATTAGTACTAGATTTAATCGACTGATATATGTTACCTTGATAAAAAACAACATCTTTTTTGTTTCTAGTTTCTGTAAAAACACTGTATGTTGTTGTGTTTTCCCATTGAGAAAAATTAAAATCAATTTTAGGTAAAAATTCCAAAAGATTTCCTATTGTAATAGAAGGGTGTACCCCACTATTCAAGTATAACCCCGAACTAGGAATTGATGATAACTCACTATCAAAATTTACTGTTGATGTAAAATCTTCTGAAATACCTAATATCATAATTTAGAATCTTACGCTTAAAGTTATACTAGCACCAGATTTGTTTTGAATTTTTAACTCACCTGATTCTACATAAACATTAATTTTAGATGCTGTATCTTTAGTTGTGCTAAAATCTGAACTACCTACTTTAGTTCCAGCTACTAATACTGCATTATGTTTGTGAAAAGGAATAATACAACTATCACCTCCTGCCACAAATGTAGCATAACCTGTTAAATCTGTAACTCCTGATGAATAAACAGCATCATCTGCTATTGTAACCGCAGGGCTAAAACCATCTAACAAATCGCATTCTTCTATAACTTGTCCGTCTACTACGGATATTGCTTTTTTGTAACTCATTGTTTTAAAATTTAATAATTAATAATTAAGATGTAAGACCTACTATCTTTACGATATCATTTGCTCTATTTGCAAGATCACTATTGTAACGATATACTACAGTAAATCTAGCCCAAATAGCCATCTCTTCAAAGTGAGACATAATTAAGTTAGAGTCTGTACCTGCTGAAATAAGAGCTGTACCATCTGTGGCTTCTGAATTAGTGTAAATATTACACTTCATTCCAATATGAGGTAATGCTACGTCAGAAACTGACCATTTTTTACCTCCCACAACAGTTCCGTTTCTAAAGTCATAAGGAAAGTTTTCATAAACTCCAATTGCACCGTCTCTTACTAAGAAACCAGAGAAATTTTGACCTGATCCAGTTGCTAAATTACCTGATTCTCTCATTCTTTCTGGACTAATCATTCCTAAAGCCTGTAAGTTTTTATCATTTGATGCTCCAAACTTAGCAAACTCTGCTTTTTGAACAGCTAGACCAGCTCTATTAGTCACTATACTATAATTACCATCTAATTCATTAGCCGCCATTAATTGCTCTAGGTAATTAAACATAGTTTCTTTTTGTGCTGCCTTGTTTACAGATAGTGTATTAGTAGCAAAAGTATATGTACCATCCCCTTGAGAAACCTCAGTAGTAAAGTCTAATTTTTGTGTTTTTCTAGCTTCTAATTGCGTAGATAAAATACCTTCAATAGTATTTCCCATTCCGTAAGTAACGTTATTCATAACAGAATTTCTGTATGTAATAGCATCTACTTGGTTGTTGGCAAAAGAAGCAGGATAAAATCTAAATCCAGAAAAAACATCATAAGTCTGAAAAGAGTAATTTGCTGTTTCAGCTAAATTATGAGGAATGTTAAAACTTGGACTTGTAACTACCTGAACCGTTTGGTCTTTAATTACTGGTATTTGAATATCTCTTAATGATGAAAGTTCACTAAGAGCTTGTTTTTCAGAAGGTAAAATATAATCTACCCCTGTTGTACTTGCTTTCACTGTATTTATAATACCTAGTTCCGCAAATCTTTTTTCATTTGATGCGTTTGTTGACTGTATGTCATTCCACACCGTTGGATTAATGTAACTCATTGTTAAATTTTTAAGTTAAAATATTTAATAATTTGCGTTCTTTCGCTTTTTCTCTATACTACAGAATTAGACGCTTTTCTTACCTTAGTGTACATTTCTAAAAATGTATCTGACGGTATTTGAACAGGGCTGCTTAATTTTAACGTCTTTGTTAAATGGTCTTGAACTAACTTAGTTAGTTCTTCTGAACTTGCGTTTTGAGGAACATCAAAAGGTATTCCATCTACTTTTTTTGTGTTTACGCTTGTTGCACCACTACCTTGTTGTTTTCGTCCTTGTAGTAATTCTTTAATAGTGCTATCTGCATCCACTAATTCTGATAGCTTTACTTTTTTATGTGAATTATCAATGTCTACTGCATAAGATATATTGTCAATAATTTCAATATTATTTCCCTCTAATATTGATTTTTTAAATTCTGACCATTTAGCAGAAGATTCATACTTGTTCACTGTATCTGGAAAATTAGGCTTTACACGATCAAATGCAACGCTTAATTTTAATTGCTGTAACTCTTCGGATGTGCTTTTATACTTTGTATCAAAGCCCTCTAATGGCTCTAATTTAGCAATTTTTTGTAAAAGACCATCATTTTTTTCTTTAAATTGTTCTAATTGAATTTTTAATTCATCATCACCTTTAAAATTTTTTAATTTTGTTTCTAGTTCTAATTCTTTTCTTTTAAAATCATCTACCTTAGATTGTAAAGATAAATCTGAAACTCTATTTAGGTAATCAGCAAATTTCTCACCTTGTTCTCTTTCTGCTGTAATTCCAAACTTTTCGGCAGCATATTTAGATGCTCCTGTTAAAATTCCTTCTGCATCTGCGTTTGCTTTTCCATCCCATTCTTTTTTTAAACTAGGAATTACGTTTGATAAGTAATATCCATCAATTTTTTTTGCTATTTCTAAATCTAAACTATTTTCTTTAATAAATTCTTCTGAAAGTGCCATAATCTTTTATGCTTTTAATTCTTTTATTTTTAATTCTAATGTAGATTCGTCCCATGATGGAGCGCATCTTTTACCTGCTAATTCATAATATTCAGCTCTTAAAAGTTGAATTTTTGTTTTTTCAGTAGTTAATTTTTTAGGTGGCTTTGTAGCACTTTCTACTTTATAAGTTATTAAAGAATCTAATTTTTCTTGAAATTCCGCATTTTTAGCTTCTAATTCTTGTATTCTTAACTGTTCAGGTGTCAAAGTAACATCATCAGCAAGATTAAATGATTTTTCTACCTCATTTTGAAAAGATTTTAATTCTTTAACTTCTTCAATTTTTTCTTCCCCATCTTTAAGTTCTGAAAAATAAGCTCTTTCTACTTCTACTAATGCATAACCATGTCTTGTAATGTGTTGCAAAAACAATCTCCATGATAGTGTATTGTGTTCAAGTGTAATAATTTGATTTTCGTTTATTACATTTCCTTCTTTGTCGTAATAAACTTCAGAGCCTTTATAGACTCTTAAACTAATTGTTGGTTTCTTTACCGCCATTTTGTTTTGATATTAAATTTATAATTAAATCATTAATGTAAATGATTTTTTCACTCTCTTTAGATTCACCTAAGTTATCCCAAAATATGACTATATCACCATATTGAGATTCAAATTTCCCGATCCAATAATTAAATTGTGTTTGAAATATAAAAATTTCGTTAGATACAATATTTTCTCTTGCTAGTGCTTTGTCAAAATCAACATCACTAGAATAAGGCATTAACTTATAAAGTATGAACTCCCTATTGTATTTCATTTTATTAAACATACTTCTACGTTGAGATAACCTCATTAGTATGTTTGTTCGTTCTACACTATTAGGTGCTTTTTCAAATAATCCGTATAACTCTTTTTCTGTTTCCAAGAAAAAATCACTACCATAAAACAAATCTACTTTAACATTTTCCTTTCCGTAGGCTAGTGCTAACATTGTTTTATCGCTAATGCTTTTAGAATAAGTCATTGCATTAGACAACGCTCTTAATTTGTCTTGTTTAGATACTACTGTTACTGAACGTATTTCGCTATCACTTTTTGATCCTTCGGGTGATTTACCTTCAGAAGCATCTCCTATTGCTGATGTTAAAATAGCATTCTCTAATTTTTTTATTCTATCTTCTAAGTTTTTTAAAGCCTCTACTGGTGTATAATGAAAAGTCAATAGATTTTTTATAAAATCCATATCCACACTTCCATCTTCTTTTACATGAACTGGAACTTCTATATCTGTTCCAGCTTGTAAAATACTCCCACTATTTCCTCCTGATTTTGTTTGTCTCATTTCCATAGGGACTTGACTACCTATTTTATTTGCAGACATAGGAGCTCCGTCTCTATTATCAAAATCATCTGATGCCTCAGTAACATTTTTTGTCTTTGGTCTTACTATAATTGGAGTAGTGCCATTAACATCAACCATTCTTTGTATGGTTTTCAAAAAGCAATATTGTATTAAATCTCCTTTTAAATAGCTAAAAAATGATTCTTTTGCGATTGGGTCATTATCAAAACCTTTTTCAATAACAAAATTTGCAGGACAAAATCCCAAATCATGTTCATTAGTAGATAGTAATTCTATTTCTTTGTTGTAAAATTCGTATTTAGTTTCGTCTATGTAAGCATACCCATACACAACCTCTGAATTAATAGTAGTTTTAGCTGTATATGCTATTCTTTTAATGCTATTTTTGTTAGTTTCTATGGAAACCACCTTGTCTATACCTACAATCTCTCTAAAAGGCTTATTTACACCTGATAAATCATGTACTATAATATCATTATAGTTAAAAAGTACTGCATTTAAAAGTTCGTTTTCAAAAGAATCCTCTAATTCGTAAGGACATTTCTCTAATTTACCTTTTACAACGTAGTTAAAATGGCTATCTCCAGAAAAAAACACTCTTGATAGAGGTTCTTTTACTTTACTTTGGATTAAAGAAGCGGAAGGGTTTGGATTTTTAAAGTATTTAGCAAAACTTAAAAAATTTGAATCTTTTAAGACTCCTTTTACCCAATTTAAAAAAAGGTCATCAGTGTAATGCTTTCTTTGAATATAATCTTTAAAATATTGAATGTCAAAATCATCAGCAATTTTAGAAATAGTTAAATATGAAAGTTGCCTATATTGTCTTACTGCTTTTGCAAGACTTTCATTACTTCTTTTCTCTTGGATAAATTCCTTAGACATTTATTTTATAAATAATTATTCAACAAATATAGTATAAAATATTAATATTATGAATATTATCTAATTATACACTACAGTTAGGTCTAATTCTTTACTTAAATCAAACCAAACTCTCATTTTCATACAATCTAAATAATCTGGAGAAAATCCTAAATCAGATTTTATTTCTCCTTTTGGTTTTGTGTCTAACTTAGAAAAATCTTGCTTATTAGGAACTCTTATAATTTGAGATAGTTCGTCTTTTATCCTTTTTTTCTGATCCCTTGTTAAATTTTCATCAGCAATCCACATTTGGTCGTTGTTTACTATTTCACGAGCCAAATAATACAAACATTGAACACTAACATTTCTGTAATTAGAGGTATAAACACCTTTTTTTACTACTTTTCCCCCATTTCTAAAGAATTTTGCCCTTACTTGCCCTTTTAGCATTGCTCCTATTCCATCTCCATCTATCATTATCCTAGTAGCACTAACTCTGTATTGGTCTTTTAAGTAATTTAAATCACTTACTATTTGTGCCGATTGTGTAACTTGTCTTGTTAAAACTTTGACAACTTTCCATCCTTTCCATACAAATATCACAAATAAATCACTCCCCTCTAGTGCTATATCTGCTGTAATATATGTTTTACCTTCTTTAACGTGAAAATTATCAAATACATTATCAATACATTCTTGCTCGCATAATTGATTCGGATTATCTTCATAATCCCAATTACCCTTAAATAATCTTTCGTAAGTAGGCTTATCTTCTGATGCTTTAGAATATAAACTATCAATGTACTCTTGTTCAATAAAAGGATTTTCAGTAACTAAACAATTAAGATAAATTCTTTGGGGTCTTTTTCTGCCATTAGGAAGTAATTTTTTATTGTCTTGGTAAAGACTTTTATCCATGTGCTTATCATAAAACATACTTTTAGCCCAATTTCTTTTCGGGTTACAAGTCATAAACAATTTCCTAGAAAGTCCATACTTGCTATTATTGTAACGACCAATACGTGTACCTAAAACACTAACAGCTTTTTGATGAATTTCTCCTACTTCCTCTATCCAACCGCCTGTATATTCAAAAGACCCTAAATCTTCAAACATAGGATCTGCTGGCTTGTATTTTACCTCTATTAAATTTATAACACTCCCATTAGGGAACTCTATAAAATTCTTTTGAGCATTAAATTTGTAATCTGTAATTCCATGATATTTAAAAACCTTATAGAAAGTTTTCATGACAGAACCTAACAAATCTTTTAACTCGTTCCTTGCAACAAACCAGTTAGTATCAGCATAAGCCATTGCACTAAAAGCAAGCCAACAACAACCAGTCCATGTTTTTGCACCACCAGCAGCCCCACCATATAAAAATTCATTAAAAACATTATCAGTAAGAATCTTTAAAGCATTCTCTTGTTTGTGATGCCTAGTAAAATCACCAATTTTCCAATCGCCCTCTGAATTATCAGCAATACCCTCTACTATAAAATCAAAATCGCCTTGACGAAACATCTCAATTTTAATATCCAAAGGAGTCAAAGAATCTAAATCTCCTTGTAAACTTTGTAAATCACTGTTGTTTAATCCGTCTAGCATAAATTATATAGTTCAATTTTTTGAAGTAATTATATTCGTAGTTAGGCTTAATTAGTCAAGTTCTAATTTAATCAATTGTGATATTGGAAAACTAAGTGCAAGTATGCTTACCATAGCAAACACATATCCACCCCTAATTGATTGTTCCCACTTAAACGGATTTAATTCCGCCAATACAAATGCAAAGCACACATAGGCTAATAACCATAAAATAACTAAGCCTAACACAAAATATAGTGCATAGCTTTTATTTTTGCTTAATTTACTCATTGTTCTATTTATTTAAGTTAATACTAATTCAAAGTTTATAGCTGTTTAGGTAGCTACGCACCATATTCAATCACGTTAGCAACTATACAAAAATTGCTCACAATCTTCCTTAGTGCCTTGAAACCAAAATTGACCTAATTCGTCTACTACTTGATATTGAGTAACTGCTGTACTAGTTCCATCGAATACAGCTCTTATAAACCTCCTATTATTAAAAGTAGTACAGTTGCTAACAAGAGGTATATTTAATTGCTCTTGTTCGTACTTCTCAACAATCTTTTTAGCTTCAAAATATTCTACTTCTGTTATCATAAATTTATCTTATTTTTTCGCAACTAACCATACCCAAAACGTTGTAAGCAATTGCAAATCACTTACGCTTCTTTATTAACAATCCAGCACCATCATCATCATAAAATCTCCAATATGCGTTTTTACCAATAGAGTCAGTAGTTGCTATGTATGGAGCTAACAATTCAGCAAGCCATATAGGTAGTAGTCTAATAATAATTCTTTTCATTTTGGTAATTTTAAAAAGCGCACAACATTGTATAAAGTTAATACGCTATGATGGTCAGTACTTTAATTTAAAAGTTTAGGTAAAGCGTACTAACCTTATACTTTACCGTTGCTCTACAACATCAGTTAATAATCAGATCTATAAAATTTACTTCTAACTTTCTTTCCAGTAAATCGCCACCATACACAATACATTCTAATATATTGAGTTATTTTCCTAAGCCTAAATAAGAATAAATTTATCTCAAACGAAACTACCGCCTCTAAACCCTTTGTAATCACACTTTTTTTCACGATAATTATAGTTATTACTGCGTAGCAGTCGATTTT
>Ga0181380_1000965_pt1 | contig 12722 bp, 7 predicted proteins | sample 3SPOviralmetaG_FD_130116 | JGI IMG/M metagenome (GOLD analysis project Ga0181380, IMG submission 130116) | Marine viral communities from the oligotrophic San Pedro Time Series (SPOT) site, San Pedro Channel, CA, USA - 3 SPOT_SRF_2009-08-19 | ecosystem: Environmental > Aquatic > Marine > Strait... | reverse complement strand
GTTGTAATTGTTTTAGACTATATTTCTGATGGTTTAACTGAAAACGGAGACTTATCTAATGTTTTTATACCAAAGCTCGCTGAGGACGCTTTATATGCTTATATACTTTATAACTTAAGTAAAGTAAGACCAGCAAGCGCACAGCTTGTGCCTTTGTACAAAAAAGAAGCAAGCGCAAAAATGCGTAATACAAAAATAAGATTAACAGATTATAGCTCTAAAAATTTAGCTCAAGTTTTAAGGGGTAAAGCAAAATGGATTAAGCACTAAATATATACTTTTTATGGTATTTATGCAATATATATTATATAAATATAATATATATTCAGCAATATAGCTTTTTAATCACAAATAAATCAAATGGCAGAAAGTAAGAGAACATTCCAGTCAGCTAAAATGGACAAAGACGTTGACGATAGAATATTACCAAATGGTACATACAGAGACGCTTTAAACGTAAGTGTAGAGTTTTCAGAAGATGGAAATGTAGGTGCTTTAGAAAACCTTAAAGGTAACTCAGCTGTTGTAGGGTCTTTCCCTAATTATTTAGATCCAGCTACAAATACTGGGGTTGAAATTATTGGGTCTATCACTCACCCAGAAGAAAATAAAATATATTATTTTTTTAGCGGGGCAAATACTGATGGTATTATGGAGTTTGATACAACAAACCCAAATAGCCATGTGTTAAGACCTATAATACTTGACAGCACACGACCCAGTGAAGAAGAAACTATTATTGAAAACGGCGTTGTTTTTACTTTTGCAGACGCTGTTGCTTCAGCAACTGTTAGAGATGACGGCCGTGTGTTTGTAACAGCTGAGCTAGGAATAATTACAGCTTTAACAACAGATTTTGCAGAAACCGTTTCATCTCCAACATTAAGAGATATAAGTGTTACAGTAAAGGTTCCAGATAATTATATAAATTCAGGTGAACTTTTACAAGGAATTTTAACCGCAACTCAGCCCGCTGTAGGAAATGCAAATGTATTTCCAAGTTTAGTTACAAATATAACAGATACATCTGCAACACTTAACGCGTATTGGGTTTCTAATCCAGGCCTTACGGCTATTGGGTTTAAGTACATTGAAAATACAGGTGGAACAACAACTCAAACAATATATACTAATAGCTTTATAGCTAGCAATAGAGACATTTATGGCAATGCAATAACGCCCTGGGAAGAATTTGAAGGAAGAATTCCTTTTAATAATGTAGCAGGAAGTGATATATCTGTAATAGATTCTAATAATAACTTATTATCCTCTACTGAATTTACAGTAGAAACATTTGAAAGTGGACGCCCTCATAACATTAGGTTTAGCAGTTTATATGATTTTGCAGCGCATGATTATTTTACTATAGTTCAAACTTCTTCAGGTAATACTATCAATAATGCTGTTTCAGCATCACATATACAAACATCAGGAACAGATGTTCCTATTGCGTCTATAACATCTGAATTTAGCGCAGATATAACTGGTTTAACAGCAGACTCAAATTATGCTGTAGTAGCTTATGCAACAAATTCGCAGGGTACCGTTTACACTCAACCGTTTTATTTTAAAACTAATGTTTCATCAATATTGTTACCCAACTGGAACAATGCAGGTGCAACTGCTGGAACAGCTTTAGTAGTATTCAATGGAACGCCTACAGATAATGGAGGTGATCCAAATACTCAATTATATGTTGTTTCTACTGAAAGTTCGGGTGCTATTCCTATTGCAGACTTTAAAACAGCTGCGGTTACATTAATAGGAGGGGGAACAGTTTCAGGTTATGCGTTAAATACAATAGGTTCTTTTACTATTAATAGTCCTCAATCTGTTAGTGTACCTACAACTGGTGGTGCAACACGTCAGGGTCTTGTGTTTGCTAAAAATAGTTCTACAAATACAGTTGGGAGCGATCCTGCAGGATACACATTTGATGTAGCGTTCGTTAGCGCACAAGCAAATAGCCCGGTAGTATACGGAACATCTACCTTTAGCGGTACGCAGTCGGGCCCTACAGGTACTTTTTCTCCCGGTGCTACTTTAAACTGGAGTATATCCGGAACAACCACAGTAAATACTTTAGGTAATCAAGGGTTTACTCATCTTCATGCAGACGCTACAGGAGGGCCAGGGGGCAACTGGGCATCTCCATCACCATCTAATTTAGGAACGGTAGGGGCTACTGCTACTTGGAATGCTCAAGGTACCACAACAGCACCATCATCACCTGGAACTTACTTTTGGACTATGATAGTGTACTATCAATCAAACTCTTCAACGGGAGGTGTTGCTACCGGATCTTACACCGTTGCATAAAAAAATATTTATGAGAAGATTAAAAAATAACTGGAAAATAGTTTTAGATAATAATTTGTATTTTGTAGAATTTAACTTAGGCACAACCGAAAATAATTCAATATGGGTTAGAGAAAATGCACAAGAATTTTATACTAAAGAAGCGGCTGAAGATTATATTAGCAAATCGGTTGTACTAGAAAAACGCCTTTACGTAGAGGCTAGAGATAATTAAAATATGGCAAGTGAAATACTAAATTTTGAAACAAATCGTTTGATAACAGGTATCAATATTATTGATAACATGCTATTTTTTACAGATGATAAAACTGAGCCTAAAAAAATAAATATTGACGTATTTAAAGATGCAGTTCACCCTAGTGGTAATGATGGGCCGCCTACGACACAAGTTTACGGAAGACCGTTTCAAGAAAGAGATATTACCGTAATAAGGCCTTCCCCTCTTATGTCTATTGATACTCAGCTTTCGAACCTTGACTTAGGCCCAGACGCTTCTGAAGCATCTGTTAGAACAGATCCTGCAGATGTTTTAGGTCAAGTAAATGTAAGGCTTAGAGGATGGGCGCGATCTTTAGACGCCTCTGTTACTAATGTAGGTTTTTATTGGATACAATCTGACACAATGCCAAATCAACTTCAAATTACTGGCGCTAATCCTAGAGTTCAAGCTTTTTCTAGAACCTTAGGTAATTTTGATTTTACATTATTTAATCTACAGCCAGACACTAACTATTACTATGTGGCTTATGCTTACAACAATATTGGCGAAGAGGTTTTAGCTGATAATATACTTTCTTTTAAAACAACAGCTGCTGCGGCTTCTCAAACTTCTCAAATTATAAAAACTTTAGTACCAATAAAAAACGGTGGTGGAGTATATAAACTTAGAGGATCCGTTAACAACTCAGGAGGAAGAGTCGTTTTAAATCCGCTTTTTCGTATAGTAAGGTTTACATCTTTAAATGGCCTTACAAAACCATCTACTTTAATAGGGTATAATCCACCCGATATTGTAGAAACAGTTCAAGCTGATTTTAATCCAACTACCGGCTTTTATGAATTTGATTTTAATGCAAGCAATGATTATTTTTGGGTTGAATTTACTGTTATAGATGATTCAATTGAAATTAGTGGTGGTGTTGAAGGAGATGAAGAGTCTACAGGAGATTCAACATTAAGAGGGCCAGATGTTAGATATGAAAGCAGTAGAGTAACAACTAATAACTCCGGTACATTTGTTTTTTTAGAAGGACAAGTAATAGCTCATAGCAACCCCGTGCAGGCAAAAGGTTTTTACATAACTACAAATAACGAAAATTTAGCTGTTGAATATGCTAATCATGTGTCAGATGCTACTATATTTAAAGTGCCAGTACCAACAGATGCTGTTGAAGACAGTAGGGTTTTTCAATTAAACACAAACACTATTACCGGGTTAACTTTAACAGAAGATGACGTTTTATACGTTATGGTTTATGGAGATGACGGCGTAGAAGCGCGTACAGATGTAATAAAAATAGTACTCAAAAACAATGCTAGTGGTGTTAACAATCCCGGTATAATAACTTTAAGTCCTGAAAAAGAAATAACTAATACTAATCTGTCTTTAAAGATAGGTATTAAAGTTGATTCTAACGGGTACAACCCCATTATTGATGGTTTTTATGTTAATACAACCGAGGTAAAATCTTTAGGCTGTATTGTTTACAAATCACAAGTAGATGAATTAAGAAGCTTAAGTTCAACTGAAAGAAGTGAGAAATTGCTAGAGTTATTAAATGAGAATAAAGCTTCGCAAATAATTTTTAAACAAAACACACTTGTTGGTAGCTCTAGTTCTAGTACTGCAAATGTCACCACTATAGGTTTATTACATTATCAAATGTTTTTAGGAGATAGTGTAACTCCGTTAGAAGAGGGATATGAATATCACATAATGGGATTTGCAACTAATGATGAACTTACCGGATATGGTGCACCTTTATCAATACAATTAGCAAACCAAGCTGAACAAGTTCCTGGCATTATAACCCAAAAAGTTACTACATCAAGTAATAATAATTGGTTTTACGCAAAAATAAAAGAAGGCACTATTTCTGCAGGCCAAAATAATTTTTATGATGCAGGTTTTGCTTATGCTCCAGTTGTTGATGGAGTTGCTTTTGATTTTGAAACAGCTACATATACTAGTTTTAATACCCTAGGTGCTGGTACTATACAAGAAGCCACAAGCCTTACTAAAATTAATAATTATATTCAAGGACGAGAAAATGTTAACGGAGGGCCTGATCCTGCTTTTAACAAATGGGTTATTGAAATTCCGCATACATCACTTACTGCAGGAGCAAGATATTATGTGCAAGCATGGGTGCAATTAGTTCAAAATGGCATAAAATATAAAGCAGGTTATGAACCTTTAGTAGGGTTTAACAATGTTGGAGGAGATGGTATAATAGAATTTACTAATTATATAGTAAACGAAGTTGTGGAACCACCCCTAGTTACTTTAAGAGCATCAAATCCCACAACCACAGGTGGAAGTTTAGGGGGATCAATTTATTTAGGTAATGAAAGATTATCTGCTCAAAATTTATTTGAAACAGCAGTTGATGGTATTTATTATGCTAAAACATCTGATGTTGTAGGCTCAAATGATACTGCTAAAAAAAATTGGTTAATAGCAAACGCTAGCAAAGTAACTCCTATTTGGTCATCAGGTTACACAGGAACTAATTTTGCTTATACTTTTGGAGGTGTAGCATTTGATGAATTTGGTGTAAACACAACCTTAACAACTTTAGATTCTAATACAGATTATTCGTTTGTAGCTAAAGTTACTAATTCAGCTGGATCAAAAGTTTCTAATTTAGCTTATTTAAAAACAAAAATTAGTGGCAACTTAAACTTTATTGAAGCAGAGAAGTTAAGTATTTCAACTTTAGAGGGGCCAACTATTGGCTATACCATAATAGGTACAGGGCCTCTAGCTAGATCTTACACTAGATTATATTTTATTAAAACTGCAGATGCAACATCTAGCAACCCAACAGCAGCTGAAATTGCTGCAGATCCTGATTCTGGTTACTACACAAGCACCACAAGCTCTGGCTATGCAGATGTAATTTCACAAACAGGAAATCACATAGCAAACGGTCTTGAAGCAGGTACTAGTTATCACTTTTTTTGGGAAGTAAATTTTTCAACAGGTGGAATAAAAAGATCTAAAGTAATACAAGTAACAACTGAGGGTGGTGTACCTTCATCCCCGCTAGGAACATTATCTGTTGATAAAGTAGCATTAGAATTAGACCCTAATGGCAGTAGCCCTAATAGTGGAGGAGTAGGAAGTTCTATTAGAATATATTTATCACCAGATTCAGGTGACTACGGTATTAAAAAAGGTAGTGGGAATTGGGCATTATTAACAACAGCTAAAAATAATGTAAATGGAGCAAGGTATTTAACTTTTCATGCTATTAGAAACATTACATCAAGATCTCTTACTTGGGAGGCTGATTTGTTTAACGTAAGTGCTCCAGAAGTATTTACACGAATAAGAATATTTCAAACACCAGGAGCTACAAGCGGGTATGACGGTATAGGCATCGATCATCGAAATGAAGATGCGCCGAGAAACGGAACACGCTTAAGAAGAAACCCTAGTGCTGTACAAAACACAAGCGGTATTGGTAGAACAACAAATCTTTCTGCTAATAACGCTGGAAATAGCACGGGAATTGGAAGAGGTTCCACTACAGATATTATTAATAATGGTTTAATAGATGGAGAAGGAAGACCAAGTTGGGATATAAACCCTCTAAGATCTTTAAGAAATTCAAACAATTAAGAACAAATGGCAGATAAAAAACCTTTTGAACAAATATTTCCGTACTTTAGCTATAGATGGCGGTATAATGATGGACAATATTCCCCTTATGCTCCATTTACAAAAGTGCAATTTGTTTCTAAAGATCCTGATGTAACAGAGTATTTTAAGCAGGGTCATAACACTTCTATAAGCAATAAACTAAATTACATTAATTTAAAAGATATTCCTACAGGTGGACCAGACGTTGTAGCTGTTGATATTTTATACAAAGAGTCTATTTCTAGTACGGTATATATTTTACAAACAAAAGAATTACCAGTTTTCCTTCCAAATGAACCAAACGGTAAACCTCTTACTATAAATTTTAAAATAAGTAAAAGATCTTTTGGGTCTGCTTTACCTAACGACCAGCTATCTAGACACTTTGATAATGTACCTAGAAAAGCTAAAGCCCAAGAAATAACGGCCAATAGGTTAATGTATGGTAATTATGTACATAAATACGACATAACAAAACCATTGAAAATACAAGTTGAAGCCATACCTGTTACACAACCTTACAATGGACCATCGGTTAAAACTAACAGGGATTACGAAATAGGTGTTGCTTATTTAGATAAATATGGTAGAGTTGGTAATTTATTAACTCAACAAACAACAGAAGTCCCCCCTGCAAATGCAGTGGGTGAGGGATCTTCGTTTACTACAGATTTTTCATATAAAAACAGAATTAGCCTTCAGGCTAAAATATTAGACACTTCACCTCCACCACCTTGGGCTAAGTATTATAGATATTACGTTAAAGATGTTTCTGGAGAGCATAGGAATTTAACATGTTTTAATGTTTACAACGATGGCTCCGCTGTTGATAACGATTCAGATAATGTTTATATACAACTTAATTCTTCAGATAGAAATAAAATAGATGAAGAGTCTATACTTATTCCACGTAGATATAATTTTAATGGGGTTGAAAAAATATTTGCAAAAGAATCTAAACACCCTGTTTTAGAAATTGAAAACGAAGCTCCTTCTGTTGTGTTATCGCAAGTTGTAGAAAGAAGTGTGTCTAAAATAGTTCAGCTTTTAGATTTTGATAGTGGTAGTGATATTGTTGTTAAAGAGGTTACTGGCCAAAATAACACTCCAACTTCATTACAAAATGGAGACACTGTGATATATTTAAGAAACAACGGTAATGATAGATGGTTTACAGGAGCTTTGGCAACAATTATTACTGGCCTTAATAGTCACATACAAGCACAAGGTACGTATACTAAGCTTAACGCTATGGAAGAACCTTTTACAGCCAACCAAGTTGTTGATTGTACCCAATTTGAAGAAAGATTAGTATTGCAATTAGCTAGTGCTAGCCTTCCAAGTGGTAGTTTTACTTTTCCAGGGTATTCTAGGGGAGATAAAAGTGATTATGTACTTATTGATGAAATTGCTTTAGTTCAGGATATTACAGGCGGTAATGCTAGCTTTGAAAGATACATTTTAAAAATTACTCTTGGGAAAACACTAGATAACGATTTTGGAGCTACCACTAACACGGGGCTACAAAATGTTCCGCAAGCTTACGATACTACCCATTTTAGTAGTGGATTTACACTTAAGCATGGTAATGATAGTTATTCTAATCAATACAACTTTTATAAACTAGGGCTTTCAGATGACGGGAAAGAAAAAATGAAAGGTTCTTTCTTTGTTAAAATTCCTAGAGAAGTTGCTGATAATGCTTCTATAGAAGTTACTGGCCTGCCAACCGGTCAAACACCTTATGATGAAGACGGTAAAGTTGAAACAGATAAAATAAATCAATTAGATTTTGAAACAGTACCAATAGCTGAATCTAATTTAGATTTATATTGGGAAGATGGAAAAACTAGAGATATAACTCAGCACGGCGAAATAAACAGAATAGAGTGGGCTAATTGTATAGCATCAAAAACAGATCAGTTTGGAAGTGTTTATTTAGAATCTACACGTATATTTGATAAGTTTAATTCAGTACAAATGCAAAAAGGTACTAGAGTTACCACTCCTGAAATAAGGTACGCTGAAGAACGCAGAAAAACAGGTTTAATATTTTCAGGTTTATATAATTCTAAAACGGGGATTAATGAGTTAAATCAGTTTAACATGTCCCTCAACCCTACAAAAGAGCTAGAGCCTAATTATGGTGGTATTCAAAAGTTATATACTTTAGATACAAATCTACTAGCTTTAACAGAAGACAAAGTTTTTAGAATACTTGCAGATAAAGATGCTTTATTTAATGCTGATGATGGCGTTAACGTTACAGCCACTAATTTAGTTCTTGGACAAGCTATGGTTTATCAAGGTAATTATGGTATAAGTACACATCCAGAATCATTTACATTTTTTCAAAATAACGCATATTTTGCAGACGCTAAAAGGGGATCTATAATACAATTAACCCCAGCTAACGGACAAATGTTTCCAGTTAGTTCTTTAGGTATGTCAAACTTCTTTAGAGATCGTATTGGTTCAGCTGATAAAATAATAGGAGCTTATGATGGCACTAAAAAAATGTATGTAGTATCAATGCAAGGCTACAACCCTAATGATGCTTCTATTGGCTCTGAAACAATTCCAAATGAAACATCTAATATAACTTTAGGATATAGTCCGCGTTCAAAAGGGTGGAGTTCAAGATATAGCTTTATACCTCAAGGAGGAGTAACCATGGGTAACCAGTTTTATACATTTTACAACGGCAAGGCTTATTTGCATAACTCAGATAGTGCTCTTAGAAATAACTTTTACGGCACCCAATATAATTCAGATGTTCAAATAATATTTAATGATAACCCAACTTATGTTTCAGACTTTTTAACTATAAATTATGAAGGTGATTCAAATTGGGAAATATCAGAAATAATAGGAGATCAAGATGGAACCTATGGAATTACTAATGTTAGACTGCTAGATCAAGACGCCGGCTTTTTAGGTTGGTTCTTAAAAGAAGGTAAATATCACGGAGCGGTGGTTGGAACACAGCCTGTGTATGTTATTGATCCAAACGGAACTGTTGGAGCTGATGGATTTTGGCCATTAATACAAGATGGATCAAATACTCAAGACGTTTCTGGAACTAAAGGGTTTTTTGTAAAAGCTAGATTAAAAAACGATGCTACTACAGCTAAAGAAATATTTGCTGTAAGCTCAGAATATTATATAAGTCAAACTTAAATTAAATGAAATTACAAGTACGAAAATTAATTGAATCAGATTGGAATACAATACCTAAATGGTATAAAAAATACAAGCAACCTATTCCGGATAGGGATTTTTATCCTGAAAACGGTTTAGGTGGCTTTATGGTTTATAAAGGAAAAACGCTAATTGCAGCAATGTTTCTTTATGTAACAAATTCAAAGACTGCAATTCCAGCTATAGTTATCTCTAATAAAGATTATAAAGATAACGATAGAAGTGACGCATTACAGTTATTGGTGGATTTTACAACAGATTTTGCAAAAGAAATAGGGTGTAAATATTCATTTGCCTGGGCAAAACCAGGTATGTTATTAGAAAAATATGAACAAACAGGTTTCACGGTAGATAAAACACCGAGTTACGAATTAATAATACAATACTAATATGGGATCAATAATAGGAGGAGTAGCGAACGTAGCTGGCTCTTTGATTGGCAGGGGAGCTAGAAGAAGCGAAGCAAAAAGCGCTGCAGCAGAGTTTGCTGCCCAAAGATCAGCTTTAATGAACACAGAGTTTACTAATGTATATTCTGGGCTAGAAAATGTTGCAGAAGACTTGACTATAAATCAACAAGCTTCTCAGTTTCAAGCTCAACAAACCGATGCAGCTTTAGCACAGGCTATGCAAGCGGCTGTAGCTAGTGGTGGTGCCTCAGGTGGTGCTCAAGCAATTGCAGCAGCAGCTTTACAATCTAAGCAAGGTATATCAGCTGATATCGCAAGACAAGAAGGTCAAAACGAAATGATGCGAGTTAAACAAGCAGCTAATTTACAGACTTTAGAAGCTCAAGGTGAAGAAGATTTACAAACAGCAAACTATGAAAAACAACAAGATTTTTTAAAGTTAGCGTCAGCTAGAAAACAACAAGCTGATGCAGCTGTTGCTCAATCAAATAAACAGCTTTTTGGAGGGCTTGGACAAATTGTTGGTGGTGTTGCTGGTGGTGGATTAGCGCCAGTTGGTAATGCGATTAAAGGATTATTTGGTAAAAATTAAATTATAGATATGAAAGAAAACAATAGTCCATTATTTAGAAGACGTGCAGCACGTGGTATATCTATAGAGGATGCAGCATTCATTAGTTCAGCTAATAGAGATAGAATTACTGAAGGTATTGGCCAAGAAGTTGGAGGTTTAGGAACTGCTTTAGGTGAAGCTTTTGAAAAAGCTAAAAAAAGAAAAGATGATAGAGACAGCGAAGCAGAGGCTCAAATATTAAAATTTGATGATTTTGTAAAAGATAGCGAAGGACCCTCGGCTGAAGATTTAACTAAAGGTTTATTTACTAAAGGCATCGAAAAAGTAGGAAATTATAAGCAATATTTTAAACAAGAAAAGCGACAAGCAAAAGAACTAGGAAACCAAGCAATAAATACTTTTGAATCTTTAACCGAAGGTGAAAAAGGAGCGTTATTGTCAAAAGGAGTTTTTGATGCCGAGAGTTATGCCGAATATTTAAAAAAGAAAAGTGGTAATGTTGGGTTTGGTACATCGCGCTCCGAAATTGACAAGTTCTCGGCAGGCAATCAAAATTCGGGTTCTGGCATGGAATCAATTTTAAATTATTCCGGTTCACTTCCCCAAATTCCGGGGATCACCCGCTTAAAAGATGATGATTCTCCGCTTGAAAGAAGAAGGAAAAGATCTTACGCTAACGAATTAATGAATTCTTTTGACAATAATTCTGTTAAAGGGAGCAGTGATGAGTCTCAATACGAAGAGGGCAAAACTTATGTAGAAAAAGAAAGAATGCTTTCAGCGCCTAGCTGGATGGGTAGTGCTGCTGTAGAAGGTTATAACATGTCCGTTCAAGCTAGAAATTATGAGCGACAAGTACAGGCTGACACAGAGGACTATACTAATGAACAGCTAAAAGGATTAGATGTTGAAAGAACTGGTTATAACTTTTTAGACGAAAGCTTAGCTGAACAGGCTATGGTTAAGAAAAAAGAGTACGCTGCCCATGTAGCCGAAAGAGAACAATGGTTTCGAGAAGGGCGTGGTAGCGAGTGGACTATTAGAAAAGATGAAATTCGTAAGTTTGCAGACAATGTATTAAACGGAGTTGACTCTGTTAAAAGTATACTTGCTCAATACGAAGAAGGCTTAAAGAACGGCACTATAGACGCTAAAATGACAAACCCAGACTTTTTAGAATTGTTAAATTCAATAAAGAGTGGGAATGCGCCAATAGGTATTACTGATGCTGGGCAAGGGGCTGCAATGTATGGGGCTACTAAAAATGGCACACCTGTTAACATGCTTTTATCTCAATTACCAAGTCAACTTAGCAAAATGAAGCTAGTTGAAAAGAAAAACCCAATGGCTTTTTATAAAAAAGCTCAAAAAGATTTACTTGCTCTTGTTGGTGATAAAGAGACTACTATTGATGCTAATGGCAATAAAATAACCAAATATAATACAGAAGGTTTAGACGATCTTATTAATGTTTATCTTGAAGAAGAACTAAGAGACCCTATGAATCTTAAGGGATATGCTGGGCCGGTTTTAGGAGCAGATCATGGGTCATTTCAAGCGGAAGTTGACACGGGTGGTGATATGAAAGCAAAGGTAAGAGATGAAATGCGGAATCAATTAAAAAAATTGATGGCGCCTACATTAGGCTATCGATCTGAGGGCGTAACAGGTTTATCTACATTGAGAGAGCAAGAAAGAATTAGAAGAATTAAAGATTCAGAAGGTAATGATCAACCTACAAAAGACTACATGGGTTGGGCAAAAAGTGTGTTTGCTGGAGCAGATCCTTCGGATTCAGATAGCCCTACTGCTCAAGAAAAATATAATGTTTCTAAAGCTAATCAGATAAAAGGAGTAAGCTCTTCTATGATAGTTGGTAATCAACTGCAATTGTTTGACAAGAAAGGTGAAGTTGTAAAGGTCATAGATTTTAGTGACACAAAAGAGGGTATTAAAACTTTAGGTGGGTATGCAAAATTAAAAGGCTTACTGGAAACTGGAACGAATTTTGATGCTAAAAGATTTATAGAAAATTTCAACAAAAAACAAATCTAATTAAATATGAATGAATTAGAGCAAATTGTACAAAGCATGATTGACTCAGGCCAGCCTGAAGAAAATATAAATGCTGTTATAGCTGAATATCAATCTCAACAAGAGGGAAAGACAAACGCCACTGCGGAGGAAACTGCACTTGTAGTGGCGGAAACGCCCGCAGATACGGATTTGCAGTTGGAAGATGGTTCTTTGGAATCACCTCGTAAAAGCGTAAGAAAACAGACCAGAAAAGGTGAGTTACAAACTAGTCAAGTTCAGACTGAAGAAGAAAAACCGGTTGATGCTTTTGTAG
>Ga0181380_1000963_pt1 | contig 12733 bp, 23 predicted proteins | sample 3SPOviralmetaG_FD_130116 | JGI IMG/M metagenome (GOLD analysis project Ga0181380, IMG submission 130116) | Marine viral communities from the oligotrophic San Pedro Time Series (SPOT) site, San Pedro Channel, CA, USA - 3 SPOT_SRF_2009-08-19 | ecosystem: Environmental > Aquatic > Marine > Strait... | reverse complement strand
TGCGAATAAGTGGGAAGCGTTGCATAGTATCGCCTCTACCTAGTCTCTCACTAATAGGACGTACATATTCATTTTCACGACGTTCACGTCCTTCAAATTTAACAGGGCCACCACGTTTTTCTGAATCATTTATTAATGTACCAGTAGGGAATAAAGCATCTCCACGCATACGAGGATAAACAATCTGTTGCCCATATTGTGTTAGCTGACCAGAAGGGCTTCTTGTTTGAGAACCAATCTTAGACAATCCTGGCGATACCGTTAGAGGAGGCATCACTGAAGGAGGAGACGAAACAGAAGCAACAAATTTAGGTCTAGATGTTAAGTCTCCACCAACACGTCCAATATCTGTAGGACGATATACTTCTGATTTAGGCATTTCTGCATAGTTAATACCAACAGTCATTGCTCCTGTTGATGGTGTTCCTACAGGCTTGCTACCTGATGTATAACGAGCATAACCTGTACGCTGACTAGGATCTGGGCCAAGCTCAAGATCTACTGCAGTACTAGACGATTTATCTGTTGACAAATAAGGTGTATCCAAAGGTTGATTACCAAACAGTTCTAATTGACGCCTACGACCACCTGGTCCTACAACAACATCAGTTATTTGTTCTGCAACTACTGGCGCTGTATAAACAGAAACTGGAGTTTGTTTTTGAGTTAATCCACCTCTAATAGCATTCTGTAAAAATGATTGTGATGCTGCTTCATTTTCTGCAGCAGCTCTAGGATTAGAACGAATTGAACCTTGTACTAATGGAGGACTTGTACCTACAACCTGTGATTCAACTTTATTTTTACCTGTAAATAAAACAGGACCTGCTGCATCTACAGCGTCTCCTGTAAATTGAGTTTCCGGGGCAACCGTTAAAACTAATTCTCCATCTTCATAGCCACCTCTGTTAATTGTAGGTACTTGAGTAGAGGGAGGAATTTCTGAAGGCTCAACCGACATACCTTCTCGTAAAGTTCCCATTGCTCTTCCAACATCCGCTGAAGCACCTTTAAGAGGCTCCGGACGTTGATTCTGATACTGCTTACGAATTGCTTCAGACGCTAAGATAGAAGCAGCTCCTTCAGGAGTTTTTGGACCACTTGCTACATAAGGAGTGCTAGTCAGCAAGCCTGTACTAGCATCTCTAAAATCAACATTTTCAGCTCCAGCATTTCCTACATAAGTAATAGTACCTGGATCAACAAAATAGTTTCCTTCTTCATTAATTGTTCCTCCGCGTAACGCACGGTTTCTCATATTTTTATCTACAACTGCAGTTTCACCTGTTAATACCTCTTTTATATTTTCACCTGTTATAGCAGAACCTTTTTTAAATGATTCACGTTGTCCAGTATTATCTATAACTTTTAAACCAGGTAATTCATTTCTTTCTTTTTTAATTAAATTAAGATCGCGATCAGCCCTACCTGCTGCTTGTAATTCACTAATAATTCCTTCTGCTGCTACACGTTTTGGATTATTTCTAATTCTTTCTAATGCAGCGCCAACATCAGCAGCCTGTCTTGCTTCTTCACTACTGTAATCAAAGTTCAAATCAATTTCACTAGCAATTTGTTTATCTTTCGTGTATCTTTTTGCATCAGACATTAACTGGTCAAATGCTCTAGCTTTTTGTTTATCTAAAATATCTTCATTAACAATTGTTAGATCTACATCTTCATTCCGTTGTAAGTTCTTTTGGAACTTCATGTCGGATTGATCGTTGGCTGTTTGCACTGCTTCGTTACGTGCAGTACGCATGATTGGCCTAGATGAATCTCTTACTTCAACTAAAGTTTCAGGTCTGTTTTGTTTTGCAGCATTAATAGCTGATTTATCGGCTGAATCAATAGGACCTTCTGAATAGCCAGATAATTTAGGAGCTTTGGTACCACGCTGTTCAGCTAAGATTTCTTTTGCAAGACGTTCAAATTCTGGATCTTGTTTTTCCATTCGCCTTACAGCTGCTGACTGACGACTAGATTCTGTTGCTGCAAATTGTCCGGCTTCTTTTGCATATTCAGGACCAGCGGTCATCCGTCCCATTTCATCAACACCAATTTCTGAGATCAATTGATTGACACGATTGACTGGTGGTAACTGACGTAACTCAACACCTGCTCCTACATTTCCAACAGGTGCTTCTAGGGATTTTGCAATTCTTCCTCTTACATAATCAACATCAGGACTTGTTTGACGACGACCAAAAGACATCATTTGATCTGTAGTCAATGAACCTTGACCCATCAGGTTCTGTTTAGAAAGATTAATACCACCACCTTGATTTCTAGGTGTGCTAATAATTTGATTAACTGATTGACCTCCTCCTCTGCGATATACCTCTCCTGTTGTTGGATCAGTCACTAACATTGAAATATCAGTACCACCAGATCCAGGATTACGGTATTCAACGTCTTTACCTACACCAGGATCAGGATATTTTTCTGTTGCTTTTCTATATACGCCTACTTTAACTGGTTCTGGCAGTTTATTTAGGTCTCTAACCTTTGTTCCACTTTGTCCGCCCCTTGGATTAGGCGGATCAACTGAAACATTTACTTTTCTTACGCGATTTTTTAATAATGACCGGGCTCCTAGCCCTCCTGCAAGCAATCCTGCGCCCAAAACAACGCCACCAAGTAGATTATTGCCTTGATTCTCTCGTTGTTCGTCGTACATCTTGTATATCTTGCAATATTAATAGTTTAATCCTTTATATTCTGATGATTTAGACTTATTGCACATGAGTTGGCGTAAAAATCATGCTGGAAGCACCCAATAGTAAGTTTGGTGTACAAAATAGCGGGATGACTGATGATGATAAGTTGCAAAGAGCTGTTGCCTTACGTGCAATTGCAGAAAAAACAAAAGATCTAGAAGCTAAAGGTGCCACACCTCTTGAACAACAAACATTTGTTCAGGGTGCTCGTAGAGAATTAGCCCATCAAAAACCTGATGTTAGAAAACACGAATTAGCATCAGACGCTGCACGTAGATTTAAAGATTACAACTCTGGCGAAACACATATCTTCTAGTAAGTTTGGGCTAGAAGCTTGGGGTAAACCCGACTTTTCGGGTCATTTTGTGCTACAAAATTATACATAGAAATCTATTATTAGCATTCCTTAACAATAGTTAAGGGTTACTTGACATACCTAAATCTTTACAATTGCTTCCTCGGACTTTGGTCTGCTTTTTTTGGGTAAAGCCAACTTTTAAACCCAATTAAGTTAATAATTACCTGACGCATCTAACATACGTCTTCCGATTGAGAATGCGTAGAGAAAAAAAAGAAACAGCCAACGGCCCCTCGGTGATTGAAGAGTGGGAGAAACCCACGAAGCAATCAACGCTCTAACCCTAGAGCCAACCGGCGACCCATAGCTGTAAGTTACTCCGAATATTTCACAGCATATTCTGAGAACTCTCCGCTGCTACTCCAAGCATGACTGTTAGTGCAAAGAGTTAGCAGTAAGACAGACAGCCAACAGCCGGATAAGCGTTAACCGAATGGGAGTAACGCCCCATCACACACGGAGATTACCGTGACCAAAACCAACAACACCGTGTCTGCTCCTACTGCTGAAGATCAAGCGCAAGCTCAGATCCCAACAGTATGGAAGCTACGTGGAGACCACGTCATTGAGACGATGGTTGACGACGACGGTGTCACCTGGATCAAGCTGGAGTGGAGCCCTAAGCTGCACCTCTTCCTCATGTTGCCTAAGCACCGTGAGGAAGCAGAGCTAATCGAACAGATCCAAAAGGTTGGATACGTTAACACTAACAAGTGGTACAAGATGTATCCACAACAACCTGAACTCGACTTCTGAGTTCCTTGCCCTCGCTTCGGCGGGGGCTTTTTTCATTGTTGTCAATCATTACTACCATGATCAACAAACTACTTGCAAGCCCAGGCTTCATGTTTGTCGGCACATTGTTACTTGCACTAAGTACTATTGCTGCCGCCACTGTGTTACCTACATACCTTGAGGCCAAAGCCCGTGAGCAATGTGCTTACAAACTATGGCCCAAAAGTAAGGAGCAAGCCATGGTTACCTGGTGTGACTTCAATGGTTACACAGTTAACAGCCAACAGCCTAATCAGTAATTAAACTGGGCATGGCTTAGAAATAAGCCTGTAAGTCCCAGTGTTCACCTACACCTCATCACATCACAAGATGAACATCTTCAAAGCCGCAACACTCCTCGTGCCACAGATCGTCGCTAACTACGACGACGAAACAAGGCACAACAAAGTAGCTGCTACCTGGACTGACCAGGAAGGCTACAGAACAACCTACGGTGTTGAATTCCGTGCAGTGCACAACTCAGAACGTATTGCTATCGAACGTGGCGTACGCCAAGAAGATGGAAGCTTCATCTATGTTGCACCCAACGGGAATGTGCATGCCTGCACGTACGAACGCTTCATGGCTATTGCCAAAGAGCAAGCACAGCAAGCTCAACATGCTCAACACCGTACCAATCCTCATCAAGCCCACCACCAGGGCGATCCTGAGCCAGTGAATGTTTATGTTCACGCTCAGTAAATACACTCGGGGTCACTTCGGTGGCCCCTTTTTTTCTTTATGTCCACAATCATCCGCACCTACAGGGACTGGGGTCCCTATTTCTCATCGGAGCGTTTCGACTATCGAGTCGACAACATTACAGACTTCATCACTCAAATACGAATACTATTTGAGGATGACATTCCAGAATGCATCGGCATCTATCGCAACGACCTATTCATTGGTGGTTGGACACAAGAAGTCGATGGTGAACCTGACTATGAAAACGGTGGATATCATGTCATCCACTGTGGCTACACACGCGTCAGACCAAACACTTGGGACTGGCGTATTGTCGAAAAGTACACTTGTCCTTCTAAATGACTACCTACAAAATCATTCGCTTCTATCACCCATCACAAGCTAAGTACAATGAGACAGTTGAGACTGGCCTCACACTAGAAGAAGCACAAGCCTGGTGCAAACGTCCAGATACAAGGCAAGACAACGTTTACTTTGACGGTTACGACAAGGAGCAATCGAATGACTAACAACAACAATCAACGCGAATCATGGGAAACCAAAGAAGCTTGTGACTTAACTTACGCAATTACTACTGGCGTATGTCTAGCACTTGCATCTCCACTTGCCCTTGTTGCAGGTGCAATGTGGTTTGCCGAACGTAAACACTATCCTAAATCAAATGAAATCAACGACCAAACAGATCCGAGACGAAGCTATCGCCGCAGCTACTAACATGGGTTGGCACGTAACAGATGAAGGTACTGACTACGTTGCATGCGTCATTGCATGGCACCCAGATAAATCTACTAACTGGTGTCGTGTCATGACTATTGCAGACGGTGAATACACTTCTGAAACAATACTGTGCGAACCAACAGTGGTAGGCTCTGGCTATGTCACTGAACATCTTGCAGACTTCAACCTAAACATCAACAACCACTAATGTTTCAAATCGTACGCGGTAACAAGTTGAAATACGTTACTGTCGACAGCTACAAATCATCGGGCATACGTAATAGTATTGCCCGTTTTCTCTCTCGTTTATTAAATAGATGAACAAACAATGTCCAGAATGTGGCACAGCTCAACAACAAGAGTATTTAGTTCAACCGTTAACACAAACTGATGTTGACATGGTTGAATTATTAGCTCAAGTACAAGGTGTAATGCCACATGCAGTCATTGAAATCGCATTACATGAATGGCTTGAAGCAAATTTCATGCGCATCAATTCATTACATCGCAATGCACAACAAGTAAACGCTGAGTTACATTCACATTAACAATTGATAAGTTTTTCTTATACGTTGTTACCACAATCACACCCAACTAAATCTCATCATGCCTTTCTCATTGCACGAATCATTGATGCCTTTCGATTATGAAGCAGAGTTTATACATTTAACACTCGATAACAAGATTGATGTAATAATCGAAAGCGCACTTAAAAAGATTAAAGAACAATACCCATTAAGAGCTGGCAAGTATTGCATTGAAAGACGCCCAGGTAAAAAGTATTTAAAGCTAATGTGTGCCGAAATACAAGAAGATGGTGAGCGCCTACACAATTCAGTGTGGTGCTTCATCGATACGGCCACAGGACACGTCTACAAGCCAGCCAGTTACAAGGCACCAGCCAAACACGTTAGATATGACCTGAACCAAGCTGAAAGCTTCTACGCAGCCGCACGGATGGCAGATTGGTTTGGCTCATGGCTATACATTAAACACTAATGCTCAATTGAGAATCACTCTCAATTACTAATAATGTGTATCACTCTGTACCAAACAGATGTAAGTTGTTGTCCTTTACTTTATATAAATTCTTTTATATAAGAATCTGTACACTGTGTGCTTATTTCTGTACACTGTGTACTAACAACACAACCACAAGATAGTCTATGACTACAACCACTCATCAATGTACAGTTTTATATATAAATAAATAATATACCCATCAACAACAAACAACTTACAACAAACATGTACACAATGATACATTCACATACATCATCAACCTACACAACACTTAACAGCCAACAGCCTGTTAGTTGACTTATCCTGGCATTGCTTGGCATGTAAGCCCAGGTACATCACATCACACTCACTTCAACTCAACTATGTCCCGTATCAAAGCTTGGATTCATGATCATCTCGAAGATGAGATGTTCTACAACGCAGACATGCAACATGAACTAGAGGAAGCCATGCGTAATGAAATGGACCCTCCTGAAGACAACACACCTATTGACAAAAGTTCTATCTCAAACAATCCCGATGAAAAAGATCTCAACACTCCCTTCTGATGAACCAATTACTGTGATCATTGCAATCATCTTCACATTATTCACAGTTTTAATCCGAAACTTATGGCCTACCTCAACACTTACAGAATCTGGCAAAGCTACGGTGGACCAGAAGAAGGTGGATGGTGGTACGAATCAGGTACCCCGGTGCAAAGCATCTACCTCAACCAACAAACAGCAGAAGACTACATCCAAGACAAAGAATGGGAGGACCTCAAAGAACTTCACGAAAAAACTACAATCAACTACATCAAAAACAGTAAAGACATGTACGCCAACAAAAGTGGCTATCACTTCGCACCTGGATCAGACGAACCATCGATCCACATTAAAGACAATGAGTATTCCACGATCATCGAAAATCATTACGCCGAAGATTACCCTTCAGTAAAACCTCATTACGAATAACTAACCACTGGGCAATGCATTATCCCCGACTGCATGTAAGTCCCAGTTCATTACACTTTGAATTATTTACTATGTCTCAACTAGCAACACCACAACCACCAGATGAAACTCCGTCGTTTGCAGAGTTACAAGCAATGGCAAAAGTCGCTGCTGCAACAACGGAAGTTAACCAGATCGGAATACAAGGTATTGCCGGTTGGTTTGATGAAAGAACTGGGAAAATGTATTATCAAACTCCCGGTCTTGAAAAAGTTTTTGAAGACAACCCTGAACTTCACGAACAAGTAGAAGATCGAATCCGTTCTATGTTTCAAATCAATGACCAAAATCCAACAACACATTCTGAATCAAGAGATGATCGGCCGCCGACTAGGCTCAATCCAACATCAGATTAAACAACAAGGTGTAAGTAAAGGAGCTTATGCACCATTACAGAAACGCAAGCGTCCTAAATCTAAAGGAAATCTAATGTTAGTTCAAGAGATTAATGAGTCAACAAACTGATGCCTACATCGAAGCACGTGATGACATCATGCGTATCTGCCGTGAGTATCAATTAGAAACTCGCTGCGGTAATGCATTAATTGCATCCATGCTTATTGACCTTGCTCATCGTATTGAACACAATGACAAAGCGATCTGCCTTCAACTTTGACAAAGACATTTTCGGTTTTAATTTAACCGAACATGGTGTCAAAAGCTACAGCAAATCAATCAAAGTTGGTCCATTTAGACAAACGATCAACATCAATCTTGCTAACGGTCATGTAAAAGGTACAACTTCAATACCTGGCACTGGCCTAGCAAAACGCTACAATGTAAGCGACAAAGACTGGCATGACTGGTTTCCAGAAAATCCTGACTTTGGACACAAGCCTCCCATGTGGGAGGAGTAACAGCCAACAGCCTGGTTGTTAGACCTAGGCAAGTCTTAAAACTGTTGTACACAACACCACATCACACATGGCGTACATTACTGACAGGCAACAAGATCTCATCATGACTCTATACAAAAGAGCAGATGAAATTCTGGCATCAAATACAAGACTAGGTTCTAAGGACGAACAACGTCTTAAGAATTCTGGTGCTGTCGACGAACTACTTAGACTTGCAGATCGACTAAAACTTCAGTGGACAAGAGAAGCTGAGATGCTGGCATCTGTAAATCAAATGATTACTGATCAACCAATTCCATCTGTTACACCAGAGGAGGAGTATGCAATCAATGCCTGAAGTAATTACTGTACACAACTGCGAGCTTGACATTCGTGATTTGGATTACGGCACTAGTTCTTGGATCGTGTCTGCAACCATTGCTGACATTCAATTGGTACGGCCTGCTATCATGCATCCTGCTGATGTAGCAACGCCAGAAGAATATGGTTCTGCTTACTGCAGTTCTACATTCGATCTGGACGAAGTATCAGGTGATGAACAACCACCTAACGATCCAGTTGCACTTCGTCAATACATTCAAGACATGAATCTTGATTGGCAGATAGACGAAGAAGAATGATTAATAGACCTAAGCATGTCTTTAAACTGCTTTTACTACATCACATCACACCATGCATTTCAATCTTCCTGATCAACTTGCACTCGAAGTTGCAAGTTATGACAAAACACGTAAGAAACTTGCAGCTGTTATGGCAGCAGAAGATAGAGCCAAAGGTGGTAAGAAACAAACTTATCCCAATGGCAGACCATCTAATATGTTTCCATCTGACATTGTTAATGACCGTAACTGGTCTGAAGTTGTAGACGTTATTAATACACGTTCATCTAAAGAGAAATGTCATCTTTTAACTAAACCTGTATTTGGAGAAAATCCCAAGCCATTTGCAGTTGTTTATTTTTTCAAACAACTATGGGTTGCATGCTGGTTACCTAGGCGTAAAGATGATGGCTATGTCTACGGTATTACTGTTGCATTTAGAGACACCAAAGCTTCACGTAAACACTGTGATCAAAAATTCTTTTTATCTTCATTAAGCCTTGGCAAATGTATGTTTAACCATTCACATGATGGTTGTGTAGCTGACATGCTACCAAGTGTTAAAGATGGCCGTAGTTATTGGTATCGCAAATCACTTTTCTTTACTAAAGATGATTTTCTTGATGGATATACAGAAAATTATTGGAAAAACATAACATCAAACCATACCATTCTTGGTTATGGTCAAACTTATGACATCAATAAAACTATTCGCATGTGGGAACAAGAATTAGTTAAAGGTATACCAACATTTATTGGTGGTGCAGATCATACTTATTTTGCACGCATGAATCCTGCTAACTGTAAGTTTGAAAAAATAATGACTGAATATTATTCACGACCAAGATGGCAACCTCATGATACAAATTATGTACATGATTTAGATACAATTATAAATTTGCTGTGTCAACGTTATAAACCTCACTATACAGCTAATTATATGCAAGATTTTTTTGAAGCTAAATGGTTTAGATCTTTAGTTGCAAAAGCAATGACTGACACTTACACTATTCATGAAGAACAAACATCAAGTTTAAAATATAATCGAGAAGCATTACTACAACCATATGCAGAGTTGTACCAATTTATTAGTACAGCAAGTAATATTAAATCTGTTTATAAAGATATAGATTTAAATCTTATACATTCTAGATATGAATTGTTTAAAAGAATAGATATGCCTGGTCAACATAGTGACACAGGCCATACTTGGCTACGTGAAAACTTACCAGTTGAATCGTTTATTAATATGTTACAGAATTATTACGATAGAGAAATTAAAGATAATGAATATCGCAGCCCAGATGACAAAACTGGATACATAATTTTATATCTGCATCTTTATCGTGACACCTATCAAATGTTAACTCAGTGCATTGCTGGTCAACGGACTGATAATCTTAAGCCTAAACGTTGGCGTTTACAAGACTGGCATGATCATCTCATGGCGGAATCCTGGAAGCTTAAAAATCCTAATGTTTCATTACCTCAAAAATTATTTCCCTCACCTATTAGTGTTACTACTACAGAAAAATATGAAGGTTTTGATACAGAACCTAATAAATATACTTTCTTTCAGCCCATTGACACGCACCAGCTAGCCGCTTGGGGTCGTGCTGTACGCAACTGTGTTGGTAGTAGCAATGACTATGCAAATGGTATAAAGAAAATGAAACACCTTATCATTTTATGCATGATTGATAATAAACCTCGTTACACTGTACAACTTAGTGTTGACAATGGAGTTATGAATGTTGATCAAGTTGCAGATATAAGTAACCGTAGGCTTGATGATACTGAACGTTCTACTGTGCAAGAAGCTTTTAGTTCGGCGTTGCAAAAACGTACGCAACAGTTAAACTGATCGCACTAACCTAGGCAGCCGAGTGACATCTTTGTCGCGGCTAGGCGTAAGTCCTAAACCACTGGGAGTGTGGCGGAATTGGTAGACGCATCAGACTTAAAATCTGTGGACTGTTACAGTCGTGCGAGTTCAAGTCTCGCCACTCCTACCAAATTATTTATTACACATCATGCCAAAACTAAGCGGGTATCAAGCCGAAGGATCAGGTAAACGAGAAGGTTCTCGTTACGGTGCACGTACTTTTCGAATGATTAGACGCAAACGCACAAGACTAGCAGCTAAACAAAATAAGAGGGTGTCCTCTCACAGTGATCAAGCTGCAAGAGGATTCGCTTAAACAACACCAGGAAACTACAAAAACTGATGTTCCCTCAGGACTGACGTAGTTCTTCTGCGTCCCAACACATTCTAAATACATTTGCCTATGAATAGTAAACTTAATGCGTTTAGTTTTTTCCTCATGACTGCACCAGGTCCTAGAGCGATGGCCTCTCGTTTTAAAATCGGGGATCGTGTGATCCACAAATCAAATCCACTTAATAATGTGGCACGACGACGAGCTGGAGTAGTAACCCAAGTAATTTATAAAGAAAATAGCAGAGGACATAAGCAACCTTTTGTTGAAATTAAATTTGATATAGGAAAAAGATCAGAAGTTTTCATGTCTACTCGTGTTGCACATGAAACAACTAACTAATGGCTTATGTACACATCAGCAATGTTAAAGAACATGAAGAGATTCATTGTGGACCACGAGGTGGTGTTTATGTAATTAGAAACAATAGACACATAAGTGTTACAGATAAACCTGTTACACGCGATAAGCATTACAAACCACGGCCTGGTGCTTACAATCGTTTCACTCAATCACAAATAAATGGAATCACAAGTTCAACTAAAGTGGATAACACCACTAGCCGAAAACGAAATCGTAGAGATGGCAAGAGTGTCAGCTCCAAAGAACGTAAAAAATATGAAGACAGGTCCAAATTTACTTTGCTATCTGATTAAACATAAACACTGGTCGCCATTTTAAATGGCAAACATGTGCCTTACAATATCAACCACAAGGGGAATTACACCTCAGATATTGAGGCATAGAAGCTTTACGTTTCAAGAATTTTCCTTGCGATATGCCAATACAAATGAAATTGGTCGTATTCAAACGCCTGAATTACGTGCTCAAGATTTTAAGAACAGACAGAACTCCACTTCTGATCTTAAAGATAAATTGGGTACTGAAAGATATACTGCATTACAGCGTCGTGTTTCTATTCATTTGGAAGATGCTGAGCATTTATACCAAGAACTGTTAAGTGCAGGTGTAGCAAAGGAATGTGCACGTTTTGTATTGCCTTTAGCAGCACCAAGCAAACTTCATATGAATGGAACACTTAGATCATGGATGCATTACATAGATTTACGTACATCTAATGGTACACAACTAGAGCACAAACGTATTGCTTATCAATGCAAACAAATTTTTGAGAAAAAACTTCCCATTATTGCAAAAGCAATGTGGTCAGTTAATCATTCTCGTAAAATTCCAGATCGTATTAAACAAGCTGAAAACTATTTCAAACAAACTAATGACTAGACCTACAACAGTATTAACTTGTTCTTGCTGTGGAGCAATCTTTAAACGTGAAACAAGACGCGAAGAGTATCGTATTACGCACAGACATGCAGGTCCTTATTGCAGTAGAAGCTGTGCTTCTAAAAGCAAAGGATCTTATGATCGTGCTTCTGGTAAAGACAATCCAAACTCTATTCTTACTGAGAATGATGTTAGGAAGATACGCAGGCAACTTAAATATGGTGTGCCAGTAAAAAAAATAATGATTCTTACTGGTATGTCTGAAAATTGTATTCGTTCAATCTTGTATAGAAAAACATGGAAACATGTGGAGGATTATGTCGCTTGAACTAGAAGACGCTCTCTATCTTATTTACAAAGGTCAAACTAATGTAGCTGTCATGGCAAAAAAATTAGGCATATCATTAGAAGAAATGAAACGCCTATTTGGTTTGTATGTAAGCCAACGTCCTATTGATCCAGACATATGGCAAGCTGATGTAGAACCAAGCTGGCCTTGGGCTTAAACGACTTGTCCTTTCATT
>Ga0181380_1000962_pt1 | contig 12734 bp, 15 predicted proteins | sample 3SPOviralmetaG_FD_130116 | JGI IMG/M metagenome (GOLD analysis project Ga0181380, IMG submission 130116) | Marine viral communities from the oligotrophic San Pedro Time Series (SPOT) site, San Pedro Channel, CA, USA - 3 SPOT_SRF_2009-08-19 | ecosystem: Environmental > Aquatic > Marine > Strait... | reverse complement strand
CTAAGTCACCTGAAACAGAACCTAATCTAGTGTCGATAGAAGATACATCACCTTCTAAAGAATCGATAGATGCATTGATACCAGTTACTTCACCGTTAGTAGCAGCGATTTCAGTATCTAATTTACCTTCAATTCTTGCTTCTTCAGATGTAGCTCTAGTGATTTCATTTGCTAAGTCTGTTGCTAAACCAGAGTCGATTAATTCTAATGAATTAACTGAAGCTATTAGCCCATTCACCTCACCATTTGTAGTAGAGATTTCAGTGTCTAATTTTGCTTCGATTCTAGTTTCTTCAGATTGAGCTCTTGTAACCTCAACGTCTAATTTACCTTCAATTCTTGCTTCTTCAGATGTAGCTCTTCTAATTTCATCAGCGATTGCAGTCTCTAATGAAGTGTCAGCAACTTCTAAAGAATCGATAGATGCATTAGCTTTTAATACATACGCAGCGAAAGCGTCATCACTTTCAGTATCAACAGCGTTGATTAATGAAACGATTTCAGCGAATGAATCTTTGTCTGCGTCAGCAGAAGCTAAGATTGCGTCTACTCTTCCTTTTTCAGTAGCGATGTCTGATGCTAAACCAGCGTCAATTGCTTCTAAAGAAACTACCTCAGCAGAGATATATGCTTCTAAAGAATCAACAGAATCGTCAACTAAATCAAATCCTTGCTTAATGTCCCATGCGTTAGCGATTGTTACATTGTTAGAAGATGTGATGTTTGACCATGTGATCGTGCTTAAAAAGTCAGAAATTTGTTTTGAACGAATTTGTGCCATAATTTTATTAAATTTATTTTTTGCACACCCTACTTTATTGTAGGATTGTTTTATATATTATTATTGCACTAAAATTTATGCTCAAAATGACATAATATCTTAATAAAATTACTAAAATTTTACGTTTTTACGTTTTTACGTTTTTTAAGAAATACTAAGATATTAAGAGTATACCTCGTAGAAAAAAGAAACTCTATCGTCTGTTGATAAATTATATCCTGCAGTAGTGGAATTAAATATAAGTTCATCTCCTACCCTGATATCTTGAAATGTACGTGCAGTCGTTCCTCCGTCTGGGGAAAAGAATCCATCTAAGTTTTTAGTTCCGTTTCCAAGTGAAATCGATATACCATTTATTTCTACATCAATGTATTGACTATCGTCGGGAGTTGCAGATAAAAATAAACCTGTTCTTGAGACATTTCCAAGAGTTGAGCTAGGAATTAATTCCTTATCTAAAGAAGTACTAGACTTTCGCTGAAGATCACTTGCTGTTAATGCAGATCCGTATACATCTAATTTATATGAAACTTCGTCTGCAACTAGCCAGTTATTTTTATATACACCAGGTCCTTCTGTTGAGGATTCATGTGATACAATAACTTGCATTGCATCGTCAATATCATCCACACAGTTTCCTGATCCACAATTTACCCTGTACCAATCTACTACATTAAATATAGAATATTGTGCAGTGTCTCTTCTATTGACTAGGGTAATAGTACCTTCGACTCCGTCTTTGTCTATTCTATTAATTAAAAAGTTTTCTAGCTGGGTGTTTCTGATTCCATCATAATCACTGTTCATGAAAGTTATTTTAGTAACTAATCCAGGACTTCCTGAATTTAATGAAAGATTACCCTGTCCTATTGGAACTGATCCATCAATATGTTGTACCTTATAAAAAGGATCTAATGAAGAAGAAACCGGAGTACCTCCTGTTCCTGCGATAGGTTGGTATTGTGAAGGATCGTGTTTGTTTGGATTATTTACGATGCTACCTATTTCTAAATTAGGTAAAGAATATATTTTAGTCGGTGTAACATTCTCGTTAGTTACTACTACATTGACATATATTTTTCCAGCATCTAGATTTAATGTCTGTAGTTTTGCTAATTCAAACTGAAAAACGGCAGTAGTTTGTGGGTCATTATTTAATTGAACCAATTCCCCAGAAACACCATATATTCTAGGCATTGAATACTGTGCTATTAAGTTAAATGACTCATCTAATATGTTAATGCTGAATGAAGTATATAAAGATGTGTTTAAGTCTCCTCCAATAGAGTCCCTGTATAACTTTACAGTATACACCTGTGAATCTCCCTGAATAACATCTATTGTATTATCGATTTGTGCTATAATATCTTCTTGAACAACGTATGGCATGAGTGTATCTTTTTATTTTAATTATAATCTATATATCCTTTTAATTTGTTCTTAAGTGGTTGTATAGTTTAAATTTTAAAACAGGTAGCACTCTTTCTTCTAAATCAAAATCTGAATTTACACTACACCTAAAGAATCTATAATCAGAACTTTCATCTTCTACCTTAGATATAAATAAAGAAATTGCTCTAACGTCGTATATGGTTTCTCCTTCATATTTTAAATGTAAGTCTTTCCAATTTTCAGTTAATAAACTTGGAACCTTAAACGAATATATTTGCATCATATCTCCTGGTGATTTTACGAGTGCATATCCTAATTTCTTAAGTATTTTTCTATCTGGTATTTCAGTTATATTAATAGACCTTTCAACAAGCCTAAATACCACTCTTACGTTTTTATGAATATTTTCGAGAATGTCTATCGCCTTATCACATAGCTTATACATTTCTTCAACGTGCTCATCTCCTTCCGGGTACTCATATTCAAGAGACATTGTGTCTAAGTTGATACCCTTTAATATTCTTAAGTTGACATCTATTTCTTCTTTTCTATGTTTAATCTTATACATTTCAAGAAGATGATCCTCAACTTCGTCTAAAATAGATATTAACTGTCCGTCCTGTAAATTTTTATTAAATGTACTTTGGGCTGCTAGAAGTTTATAGTATTTTAGTTCAAAATCATGTGGTTCTATCGTGAGCCAATTTAGATCGAGTACGTTCATGGAATATTTATCTATATTCCATGGAAGTCTTACTTATTTTTAGAAGAAATTCTCTTTTTTGAAGATTTTTTAGAAGAATTTTTAGTAGAAGCGGGTATAGTTAAACCCCATTGTAATATAAACCACTGTGCTTCTTTCTTAGCAATCTCTTTACTCACGCCCAGTACGGTTTGAACTCTTTCTGTAATGTGTGAAATAAATTCCACCTCCTTTTCAGAAGTCGTGTGATACTCCATATACCAATTAGGATTGTCCTTTACGTCCTCGTATGTTACCCCGTGTTCTGCTAATTGGTAGTTGATTAATTCAACAAATAATTTTCTTTCTTTATCTCTGTTTCTCATAATGATACTAGTGTTATTAATGCTTCCATGTCTTGTAGTCTAATCCACTGATCAAACGTTAAAGAAATCATGGTTGATTCTTGGAAGGGAATATTTGAAAATTCAAACTCTTTCGTGGTCTCAGAAAAAGGATCTTTTAATATCTTATTAAGATGCTCTAAATCTATCGTTTTTACGTAAATATGAATTTTCATAATTTATATATTTATGATCTTTTGATGATTTCGTCGATTATTCCATATTTTTTAGCTTCTTCTGCATTTAGCCAAAAATCTCTGGTTGCGTCTTTCATTACTTTCTCTGGATCTTTTTCACAATATTCTCCTAAAAGATTAAATAATTCTTTATTAACTTTTTGCCATTCCTTCCAGTCTATTTCAGCATCTTGAATATTTCCATTAAATCCGCCCGAAGATTGGTGAAGCATCGTAGTAGAGTGTCTAAGTGATGCTCTTTTTCCTTTTGTTCCAGCTCCTAATAATACTGATCCCATAGATGCAGCCATCCCTGTGTTTACGGTTTTAATATCAGATTTAATATAATCCATTACATCTACCATTGAAAGGCCGCTTTTAACGCTTCCACCTGGAGAATCAATATGCATCGTGATATCAGTACCTCCTACTGAATCCAAAAACATTAACTGAGCTTGTACAATCGTTGACATGTTGTCGTTAACTGGACCTGCAACCCATAATAATCTATCCATCATCAATCTAGAAAAGATATCCATTTGAGTTACTCTTAATTCTCTTTCTTCCAAAATATATGGAGTTAGAGAATTTTCAATTTGTTTTTCGTAATAATTTAATTTAGATGACGAAACATTATGGTCACTCATCGCGTATTTCTGGAATTCCTTTCCGTAGTTCATGTCAATATTATTTTATTATTATATTACTTTATCCTTAAATGTTTCAACGTATGAATATGTATTATCCGACTCGGTATCATCTGCTTGAAATATTAGGTTATCGTAAGCACTGTATACTTTCATATTTTTAAATTGATAATTAATCCATACGTCTACGGGCCCAACGATAGGTAAACCCTTTAATAATTTTTTAGCTCCTTCATATGTTAAGACATATCCAGAAAGCCACCATACTCCATTATATAATCTTGCTAAGTTTTCAGAATGAGGATCCCATGTAAACCCGAATTGATTAGGTAATTTAGAAAGATACAGCATATCCCATTTAGAAGGTAATTCATTTTCGAATATATTTTCTATTTTTTCTTGGAAATTATTACAAAATATAAAATCATCTTCCATTATCATAGTAACCGGTACTTTACGATCTACTATTTGTTTCCATATTCTATAATGTGAGAATGCTATTCCAGTCTCAGCAGAAGAACATAATATCTTTGGATTTTTTTCTAGCATTTCTTCCATTCCCGGTGAAGGGTCAATGTTCCAATGATATTTAAAATCGTATGTATTCTTGTGTATTTTATTAGAAAACCATTTAATGTTCTTTCCTTCTATTGCGTTGAATATTTTAATATGATCGAATAAAGTAAATCCTGATTTTAATTTTTGAGCAGATGTTCTTTTTTTAAGAAGCTTATATCGATCCTTTCTATGCGACAAATGAATGACAAAGGTTTCATCAATGTATTTTTTCCAATCTATTTTCTTTTTTCTTTCAAATATAGAAAAAAGTCGAAAGAACCACGACTTTGTAGTTTTGACGACTTTTTGAAAACCGTTAAGTCCATATTTCATTTTAATGTTCGCTAAATTCTGTTTATGAGGTCCGAAATATGTTTACATTTTTCGTAATTTTCTCTTTCTTTAAAAAATTCTAAAGATTTATTCAGTGATTTTATATATCTGTCCTCATCTAATAAAGACTCGTACTCATTACCATGTTCATCTACCATCATGCATAGTATATTTCCATTCATAGAAATTCCGTCTATGCTATCTTCAATGTGTTTAACTATGTTTTCGTGGAATCCTGTTATGTCTTCTATTCCATCTTCAATGGAACCTATTTCCATTAATTTAGTATTAATCCTGAATTTCGGGTACTCCATCTTCTATCTCTTTAGCGTCCACAACTCCGATGAAGTCGTTTAATATATTCTTAAATTCTTGTTGTGTTGGTTTTTCAGTTTCAATTAGTTCATTTACCTTTTCAATAAATGATAGACCATGCTCAGTTAACAACATTTTCCCTGCTTCTATTGTGAAGAAAACTTCTGGAATTATCATAGAACTCTGGTCTTCATCTTTTATTTCTTCACCTAATATCTTATCTGCTAATTCAAAATGTCTTTCATAAAAATGAGTGTTATCTGCGCAGTGGTAGTATACTCCTAATTGTAATTCTGGATACGTATCTCTTAACCACAAAAATACATGTTGATGTACAAACGCAAAGAAAGGTGCATCGAAAGTTAAACCATAAAAAATATCGTTAGACCTCATTTGAACTTTCATATGAAGTGTGTTGTTTCTTATAAAGAAATTAAGATACATTGTACATACGAAATCTTTATTACCTTCAAATTGAAATTTAGGTTGATTAAGAAACGCAATAGCTTGTCTTGAATTTTGATCTGCTTTTAATGAATCTACAACCCATTCTAATTGTTCATTAAAAAGTAATGAGCCATAATTAGAATTTATTTCATTTGAATTTGGGTTAGTTAAAGTTGACCAAAATCCTGAAAACTGACCAATGTAATCTACGTCTCTATCTTTTCTTAAGTACCATGCTAATTCACCTGCAAAGTATTTCCAATTAAATTTTCTACTTTCAAAATTTGCGAAAGGAGATACTGAGTCTATTGGCAGGGTAGTCAATTGAAGTTCTTTAACTTTCATATCTCTAGGTTGAGACATGTCACCTATTTCTTCGATGTTTTTAATAACTTTTTGAAATTGCTTTGAAAAATTCATTTAATATATTATTAGTTTAATATTATACTATTTTTTAATGAAAAGTTTATCTTCGCTTTTAGTATGATTTATAGTGTACACTTCGTTGCCTCTTATTATATCTCCTGTTATTATTGCGTCTGCTAATAAATCTTCAACATAATTTTGAATAGCTCTTTTAAGAGGCCTTGCGCCATAGTCAGGGTCATATCCTTTTTCCGCTAAGAATTCTTTTGCAGCTTTAGTAACTTTAATGCTATACTTTTGATCTAGCATTCTAATTATTAATTGCTTAATTTCAATATCTACAATTTGTAAAATATCTTCATGCTTCAATTGGTCAAATAATACTACATCATCTAAACGATTTAAGAATTCTGGTGCAAACTTATTTTTTAACTCCTTTGAAATAATAGCTTCAGTGTGAGCCTTGCGACCAGCAATAGAATCTCTTTTTGTTTCAAAACCAATACCTGTTCCAAATTCACTTACTTTCTTCGCTCCTACATTAGAGGTCATAATAATAATTGTATTTGTAAAGTCAACCGTTCTTCCTAAAGAATCTGTTAATCTTCCTTCATCTAAGACTTGTAATAGTGTATTAAATACGTCAGGGTGTGCTTTTTCTATTTCATCAAATAATACCACTGAATATGGTTTTCTTCTTACCTGTTCTGTTAATTGTCCACCATCTTCATGACCAACATATCCAGGAGGAGAACCGATTAGCCTAGACACTGCGAACTTTTCCATATATTCACTCATATCAATTCTAATAAGGTGGTCTTCAGATCCAAAATAATAATTGGTAATCGCTTTTACTGTTTCTGTTTTACCGACACCAGTTGGTCCTAAGAACATAAAAGAACCTATAGGTTTTTTTGCAGATGATACTCCTGTTCTAGATCTTTTTATTACTTTAGAAAGTGCATCGACAGCCTGATCTTGTCCAATAATCATTTTCTTAAGCTCTCTTTCCATTGCTACGATTATTTTACTTTCGTCACCTGTCATTCTAGTTACAGGAATTCCTGTTGCAGTAGAAATAGTTTCTGCAATATCTTCAGACGTTACTTTCTTTTTTCTTTCTCTTAATGATTTTTCCCAAGCATAAATTTTACCTTCAATATTCTTTCTAGCCTGAATTTCTTTATCTCTAAAATGAGCAGCTTTTTCATAGTCTTGTTCTTCTACTGCTTTTGTTTTTTCAATCTTTAATTCTTCTACTTCATTTTCGGCTTTTTTAATATGCATAGGAACTTTAATTTCACTTAAATGTACCTTAGCGCCTGCTTCGTCCATTAAGTCGATAGCTTTATCTGGTAATTCTCTAGAAGTAATGTATCTTGTAGAAAGAGATACACACGCTTCTAGCGCTTCAGGAGTATATTCAACTGCATGATATTCTTCGTAATTATCTTTAATTCTTTTGAGTATTTCAATAGTATCTTCTTCACTAGGTGGATCTATAAATACCTCCTGGAATCTTCTAGTTAAAGCACCGTCATCTTCGATATTTTCTCTATATTCATCTAACGTAGTAGCTCCAATACATTGTACTTGTCCTCTAGCTAGTGCAGGTTTTAATATATTTGAAGCGTCTAAAGATCCACTAACACCACCGGCGCCTACTATCGTATGTAATTCGTCTATGAAAACAATAATATCTTTGTTTTCTTTTAACTCTTCTACGATTAATTTCATTCTTTCTTCGAATTCACCTCTATACTTAGTTCCTGCAACGATATTTGAAATGTTTATTGAAACTATTCTTTTCTTTAAAAGAGTTCTTGCAACTTTTTTATCTACGATTCTTTGTGCGATTGCTTCTACTAGAGCAGTTTTACCAACACCAGGATCTCCTAAAATAATAGGATTATTCTTTTTTCTTCTAGATAATATTTGACATATACGATACACTTCTTTCTCTCTCCCTATAATTGGGTCTAGATTTCCTTTTGCAGCTTCTGCTGTTAAGTCTTCACCATATTCGTCAACGTAAGGCGTCTTTCTTTTCTTATTGCCTTTTGAATTTTCAAATTGTTCTGCCATTGTAGAATTTAATTGTTATACTTATTTTACTTCTTTTTTGCGATTTGTTTATTTAGATAAATTATCAGCTGCCGCTATTGCAGGTAATATATCAGGCTTTATTCTTACTTTAATACCCAATGACTTAACGTAACCAATCGCTGCGCTTACGACTTTATTAGATGCATGTTCACTTTGATGATTTAAATCTAAATCTATAGTATGAATATTTATCCCGTTATCTCTCAGGTATTGTGTAACTTTTACAGATCTTTCAACTTCACCCCATAATTTTTGCCACATATCTCTGATAGGTTCCACCTTTTCTTTCATGTAAAGGACGTGACATCCTGTTGTTCCAATGTGAATTACAACCGTACTTACGTACGTCGTGTATTCTCCCTTAACGTGAGAATCGCAACCGACATAAATTCGAATTGAATTATTGGAATTATTTTTTATGTATTGCTTAAGATAGGCAGCAAGGTTTATTTGAGCCCTATCAGATAGCCTTCTAAACTTCATGTAATATATTTATTAGAAATTGGTGGAGTCTGTATTCTTATCAAACTTATTATGATACTCTTTAATTTTCTCTACTGCTTCTTCAGCCGTATCTACAAGTCTAAATAGGTCAAAGTCCTTTTGGCTTACTGCTCCATTTTTCCATAGAGTTTCCTGCATCCAATCAATTAATCCACCCCAGTAATTTTTACCTATTAATACAATAGGATATTTAACATTATGCCCACACTGTGCAAGGGTGAGTGCTTCAAATAATTCGTCTAAAGTTCCAAGTCCTCCTGGGCAAATTACAAAGGCCTGTGAATACTTAAGAAACATTAATTTTCTAGTAAAGAAATATCTGTTTTCTACGCCTAAGTCTACATAGTCATTCATACTCGCCTCGAAAGGAAGTTCAATTCCAACTCCAATACTTTTACCTCCAGATTCATGTGCTCCTTTATTTGCAGCTTCCATAATTCCAGGTCCTCCGCCTGTAATTACTCCAAATCCCGCTTCAGCCAAAAGTTTTCCAACTTTTTGCGCTTCTTTATAATACGGATTATCAGGTTTAGTTCTTGCACTCCCAAATACAGAAACACAGGGGCCTAATTGATTAAACGTATCAAATCCCTTTGTGAATTCTCCCTGAATTCTCAAAATCTGCCAAGCATCTTCAGACTTTCTATTATTACTCATTATGTAAATTGATTAATTGAATACTTTAATATTATACTAAGATATTCTTAAAAGTTTAGATAAAAAAAAGACCAATCTATGAGATTGGTCTTAAAATAAATTATTCTGATTGTAATAGCTATTCGTTCAAGTTTATGTTAAACTTATGTTTTATATATCAATGTCTTTTTCTAAAAAGTATTATTTTATTAATAAAATCTAAAAAAACATTATTATGATATTTCTTTATTATGAAAATATGTTATTCTTAAAATACTATATTATGAGAATATTAAATTAACTTAATCTAATATTATTTACAGATCTAGCTGTGCATTTCCAACATAAAGATGCAGTAGTATCTGTACCTACTTCGCTCCATTCATCACATTCACCTGATTCGGGTGCATATTCAGAGTATTTGCTCATAGTAGGTTTAGAGTTTTGACATATCATCATTTTAACTCCGTTTACTTCTTTAGTTTTCCAGTGTGTAGTTTTTTTAGCCATTTTTGTTCTTATTAGTCTTATCATAATAATAAGTTATTATAATAGGTCCTCGTCTTCTTCAAAATCTAAGTCTATCTTAAAATTTTGCATTTCTCTATATAAATCGTCTATGATATGTGCAGCTACTAGAAAATTAATAACAATGCCCATAGAAAAGATCCATCCAAATGGCCATCCAGATAGCCATGATATAAAGGCTGCTACGATAGAAATCAGTATGGTTGGAATTGCGAAGATGGCTGCAGTAACACTTATAATTAGTGTACAATATATCATCTTGTGTAAAACATCGTTCATATTATAATCTTTTAGTATTATACTACATTAATATGAATAGTTTCAATTACTTTCTTCCTCCTCTATTTGGTTTTACATTTGATGAGCGACTAGAATTAGTAGATCTTACGTTATTAGATCGGGTGGGTGTACTATTTCTAATTACAGGCGGCCTATTATTATTTGAATTGTTCCAAGTTGGTCGATTATTTTCGTTAACTCTTGGCTTTGTATTAATTCTAACTCTTGTGCTAGAGTTGTTCTCGGGCCTTTCGTAAACCCTTATTCTCGTGTTATTGTTATTATTCGTTCCACGATTGATGATAACCTCGCCGTTCCTATTGCTATTGTCATATCTTCTAGTAGTCGTATTTACACGTCTTCTATTGGTGCGCACCTCAATATTAGAACTACCTCTTCTTCCGTTAATGTAAACTGCATTAGGTCTATTTTGTCTCCAATAAGGAGATGCGTAAACGTTGTTATTCCAATACGGCCATCCTTGATATGGGCCATAAATGCCATTCCATCCATAGTTCCAACTGTTCCAACCATAATAGGAAGAATAACCCCATCTATCATAACCAAATGGTGACCATCTATGAGGACTCCATCTTGTCCAACTAGACTGCCATCTATGATTACCTCTAATTGCCCACATAAAATCGTGACTAGGTCTGCAAAACATCGGACTATAAGTTGGGTCCCACATACTTAGATCGTGAAAACCATGTGTTCTACAATGCGTCCACATTCCATCCCAAAGGCCAAAGTCCCATGGACTTAAATTTCTAAGTGCTATTCGTGGATTTGAATAAACACTAAAATCAATTGAATTGCCCGGAGACACCGTTAGAGAAGGACCAAATGACGTCGACACAGACGACGCGGAAACCTGGTTTGATTGTGCGTAACTAACGAGACGGAACTCTGCGCCACATGAACTTAAAAGTAGAAATGTCAGCGTTAGAATTAAGATGTTTAGTTTTTTCATATACCTTATATATCTTAGATTTGTCAGACTACTCCAAGGATCTCTTAGTGTTGGAAATTTTTTAGTTAGGAAATTTTTTAGAAAGCGTCGCCACCCCTCTATATTTCCTCTAAGTCAGGGGAAAATTTGGAATTGACTTTTAAAAAAACGTATTTTTTCAATTTTATGATTCTTTAATTCTTTAAATATCGTATTCTCTTTTAGTCTATAATAACCCAGGTCCCCGGTACCGGCCGGTCGTCGGTGGCCCTCCGAGTCAATATAGAGGCCAACGCACTCGTCTCTAAAGCGCCATAGCCCTATAGTGACTCTTTTAATAGATGGCAATAACGGGATGTGTGCTCTTCACCCTCCGCCCAACGATACTAAAAGCGTCCATGTCTCCCAAGCCCTTCCTGTCTCCTAGTAGATAGTAACGTTAATTAAGAGTGTTTTATTAGTTTAAGACCTTAGAGCCTTAAACACCCTCCGCGCATCGACGACTTAGTGTCATAGTGTGGTTCTTTTTTTGGGTTATTAGAGGGTACCTCTGAGACCTTAGAGACGTGTGACGACTTAAATAGGGGGCGCCACTGTGGTGTGGGTTTTACCTTTGGACTCAAAGACTTAAGTTATACTACTAGGGTGCGAAAAAGTTTCATATGAGTTGAACTTTTTTTCTCAAATACTTGAAGGGCTTGTGGGGAGTAAGAGCGACGGAATCGCGCTTCTTATCTCATTCTAGGTTTAGGGATGTTTAAACTAGTTTTTGGCATTCTAAATTTAGGTACTTTACTAGATACAAATTTTGGGCTTGGTCTTTCTGGTGCAGGTGGTGCTAATTTATTATTAGGTGCAGTGGGCTTTGGAGCGGGCTTTGCTCTTTGTGCACTAGGTGAATTATCTGTAGGTTGTTCTGCTGCATTAGGAGTGTCTGTAGTACTACTAGATACTTGGTTCATCATCTTCTCACGTGCTTTAGCTTTAAAATAGTCTGTAAGGCTAAAACTAGACTTATCTTCTTCGGGCATCGCTTTCTGTTGAGATGCAGGATCAGATAGATTCATTTGAGAATTATCTATGTTTGTGTCTTGCGCTTTGTGGTCTGTTTGATTCTTGTTTAAGTCTGTGGTTTGCTTTTGAGTCTTTGTATCACTACTAGCGGTTTCTTTATTATTTGCATTAGCGACATCATTAGTAGATGAGGTATACGATTGAGGTGTACTCATATACTGTGACGCTTTATTAAATGGAGATTGAAACTGGCTACTCATGTTTTATATATCACGCATAGGGTATTTTTATAGTTTTTTCACGCTCGAGAATTTTGGAGCTCGGGCAACATTGCGTTTCTATATTATTTCTATCTAGGGACACGCATAGGTATATAGTGCTTAAATCACACACGAGACAAGTGGTTGACATTTAGCTAAGTGCTTTTTGACTATTGCTAATTATACAATTAATGTTAGAGCATGCCCCAAGGAAGGTCCCCCTCCCACCACACGTTAATTCGCGTTTTAGTGTGACTACTCGGAGGCCTGTAGCAGCCTATCCAGTGCCTGTTGCAATTTGGGTATTTTTGGGCTATAAGGTGCCTCTAGCTTCAATTTGATGATCTCGGCTCT
>Ga0181380_1000960_pt1 | contig 12742 bp, 29 predicted proteins | sample 3SPOviralmetaG_FD_130116 | JGI IMG/M metagenome (GOLD analysis project Ga0181380, IMG submission 130116) | Marine viral communities from the oligotrophic San Pedro Time Series (SPOT) site, San Pedro Channel, CA, USA - 3 SPOT_SRF_2009-08-19 | ecosystem: Environmental > Aquatic > Marine > Strait... | reverse complement strand
TTCTTGACCTTGCTTTTAATGATGATGGATTTACTATTAATCATAATGGTTATGAGGCTAACGGAAGCGGCATAGCCTACATCTATATGGCATTTAAATAAAATGGAAGATTTGAAGATATTCGGACTTTACTCAGCAAACATATTTGCTTTGGCATTTAGCGTAAGCGAAATAAATGGTGTATTACAAATGCTTGTCATGTTGTCCACCTTAACCTTTACAGTAATACAAATTTATAAATCTGTTAAGAAATGAAGATGCCAACTAATGGAGTAGCAAAAGATATAAGACACTTTGCAGGAAGCCTTTTAGTATTTTTCTTGGTTGTTTTGATATTGTTATATCTATCAAAATATCAAATACCAAATGAAAACGCACAGATAGTAAATACTTTAATAGGTATGATTGCGGCAAGTATTGCCATGGTTATTGCATCTATCACTGGTAGAAACCCTGACGATTTAGAGGCTGCTAAGAAAAAAATAAGTAATTTAGAGATGAAAATCGAAATGCTTGTTCAATCCAAAGATATGTTAGAGAATATGCTTATTAAAGTTCAGGATGATACTATAGATAGATTGCTTATCGGCAAGTCTATTGACTATGACACTTGTGAAAAATGTAATTGTAAAAAAAATGGAGCTTAAATATTTCAAACATGAAGAATTTGCCTCCCCAGATGTACCTCATTCTGGTAGCTATATGGATGATGATTTCCTTTCAATGCTCGACAACGCTCGTGAAATTGCAGGGATTCCCTTTAAAATCAACTCAGGGTATCGAACTATCGAACATAACGACAAGGTTGGAGGAAAACCAAACTCAAGCCACATTGTGGGAAAGGCAGTTGATATTGCAATCAAGGGTTCGAGAGAAAGATGGATTATTCTTGAAGCCCTCATGCAAGCAGGATTTAATAGGTTTGGATTGGCAAAAACCTTTATCCATGTGGACTCCGATGATTACAAAGACCCAAATGTCGTTTGGACTTATTAGTGGAACAGTAGGCAAAACAATTATAGATGAATGAAGTGAAAGTGAAGTCTAATGGGCTTCGTAATGAATTAAAAGAGATACGCAAGAGTATCGACAAACTAACCGAAGTATTACTACTTCAACAAACAAACAGACAAAATGAGAGTAATAACAATATTACTTGTTGCAACCATGGTGAGTTGTGCAAGTGCAAGAGAAAAAAACCTGACAAGGTTCAAGGAATTGACTAAAGACGTTTGCATAGATAATCCACACGAAGTCAAACTAGCTCAGATATTATACAACGAAATTGTGAATGTCAAAGACTAAGAAGAAGTTTAAAGATACAGCAGTAGGCTCTTTCCTATTGCAAAAAATACCCAAAGTAGTTGGTGCGATAGCTCAAGACACCCCTGTAGGTAATGTTATAGAGGCTATCATAGGTGGTTCTGACATGAGCCAAGAGGATAAGGAGGTAGCCCTTGAGAAACTACGCTTAGAACGCTCTGAAATGGATGGCGTAACTCGTAGATGGGTTGCAGATGCAAGGTCAGGTGCTTGGTTAGCAAGTAATGTAAGACCGTTGGTATTGATATTCTTAACCACGAGCTATGTTATAGGATGGTACATGGGTTATCCATTAGATGAAATAACAGGCTTACTCACCATTGTTATTGGTGGTTACTTCGGTAGTAGAGGTGTAGAGAAGGTATTTGGCAACAACAAACATAGATAATGGCAAGGCAGATAATCAACAATTATTATAAGAAACCAAAAGCAAAACGCAAAGGTGTTCATGCCAAATCTAAAAGCAGTGGTCTTAAGTCCAGTAAATTATATAAAAAAAAGTACAGGGGTCAAGGGAAAGTATGAGTTTAATGGTTTATATTTGTAGAGAATTAGTATTCATACTGATATAGTTTTATTGTTTTTCTTCTAAGAGTGGTTCGGTTTTACACTGAGCCACTTTTTTTTGGCAGTTAGAGATTTAATCGTTAGATTTGTCAATAACTTAAAATTATATTATATGAATCGAGAAAAACTCGCAAAACTCTACAAGAAGTACGACCTTAGTTCTGATGAGATATTCAAACATCAGCACTACATGATTATCACAAGAGCAGGTATTGACAAGATACAAGCTATTGAGGGAATCAACATCGAATACGATGTCATAAATTCTTTACCTAACTTTGCAGTGGTTAAAGCCAATGCCGATAAGGGAGATAAAGAAATAGAGACTTTTGGTTCAGCCTTAAAAGGAGAAACCCATAGAGATGGAAACTGTAATACATGGTACGTTATGGAGATGGCTGAAAAGAGAGCCATGAGCAGAGCGGTGCTAAAGATGACAGGGTTCTATGAACTTGGTGTATTCGGAGAGGATGAATCAGAGGACTTTAAGAGAAAGAATATTTAACCTTTATTTTTTATATTATGAGTAACAATTCAGAAAGAAAGTATGTTGGTAACGGAAAGAAAGTTGGCAACTACGATTTAGTGAACTTCTCCATCAAGATGAGTCAGGCTCAAAGCCACATCTATGATTACAAAGGAGAGAAGTATTTGAGAATGACCATGGGGGCAAACAAAGATGGTGCTAATGAGTACGGTCAAACCCATAAAATTTGGATTGATGAATACAAGCCAGATGCTAATGCCGACAACAACGCTCCTAAGAAGCAGATGTCTGACATAGGAGATGGATTGCCATTCTAATTGAATTAACTAAGATGGGGGTAAGGCAGTAGTTTTATCCCCATTTTTTTATTATCACATGGATATGAAGGGAAAAACAAGGTTTATAAATATAAATGTTTCGTTTATGAATAAATCACTAAGCGTTACTGAAAGTGCGTTACTTTCATTAATCAAGGGTTTAAGCAAGAAGAAAGGATACTGTTTCGCTTCAAATAAAGCGATTTCAGACACTTTAAACATATCAGATAGGACTTTATATAGGTTGCTCAATAAACTCGAAGCACAGGGCTTCTTAGAGCGTGATACTAAATCTACTGGACACTATGGTAAGGAGCGTAAGATTAGAATATCTCCAAGTGCCAATATGACAGATTATAGTATATAGTTATATATATAAAAATAAAAAAAATATATATATCATGTTATATTTATATATTACAGTATAATGATTTTAGAAGAAACTTTTAGTAGTTTAGGCATAAGGGTAAAGAGCAATTCTATACAACAGAAAGTTCAATGTCCTAATTGCATTAAGCTCGGTAAAGAAAACTATAAAGATACTTGTCTTAGCATTAACACGAAAGATGGACTATATAACTGCCATAAATGTGGATGGCATGGTGTATTGAAAACTAATGAAATATCAATGATTCAAAGTAAAAAGACTTACAAGAAACCCCAAAAGAACAAACTGAAGAAACTAACAAAGCAAGGTAAAACATTTCTTAATTCAAGAGGTATAACTGATGAGGTTATAAAAAATAACAAGATAGTATCCTCCGTAGATAACAAGAGTATTGTTTTTCCTTATCTGGTAGACAACGAGATAGTAAATTATAAAACACGAGGTATTGATGGCAAATTCTTTACTCAATCAAAAGATGCCGAACCAGTAATCTACAATTACGATAACTGCAAGAAGCAAGATACCATAGTTATCTGTGAAGGTGAAATGGATTCATTATCATGGGAGGTAGCAGGAATACCATTCCATACAAGTGTTAATATGGGAGCTCCTAATGTTGGAGATAAAAACATAGATAAGAAATTAGAATGTATCACTAATTGCTACAGTGTGTTCCAGAGTGCCCAAATTATCTATATAGCTACCGATAATGATGACAATGGCAGAAACCTTGAAAAAGAGCTTGTAAGGAGGTTTGGTGCTGATAAATGCAAATTAGTCGATTTAAGACCGTTTAAGGATGCAAATGATGTACTACTCCAAGAAGGTGTAGAAAGTCTAAGAGAACGCCTTAAAAACGCTCACAGCCCTAAATTAGAGGGTATATTTTCTGTAGATGATGTTAGTGATAGTATGTTAGATGGATATCACAATGGTCAAGAAAGAGGTAGCACAACCTATGTACCTGCGATAGATAGTGCGTGGACATGGAGAAATGGAGAGGTAAATATCTGGACTGGATATCAGAATGAAGGGAAGTCTATGTTTTTGAATCAATTGGCAACTATTAAATCATTTTATGATGGTTGGAAGTTTGGTGTGTTCTCTCCTGAAAATATGCCCATGAATGATTTCTTCAATGATATTATAGAGATGTACATGGGTAAAAGTGCTGACCCATTTTACCGTAGTCATCAGATGTCTCTTAATGAATACAAGGAGGCTATGCAGTTTGTAAAGAAGCATTTCTTCTTGATTTACCCTAAGAAAGATTTTACTCTTGATAACATTTTTCATCGTGCGAGTTATTTAGTTAAGACAAAAGGTATTAGAAGTTTAATCATAGACCCTTATAATACTGTTCAACATAAAATGAACAGAGGTGAAAGAGAGGATTTATATATATCAAGATTTATGAGTGAACTTAAAAGATTTGCCTTGGACTATAACATTTCAATACACCTTGTAGCACATCAAGTAACTCCGATGAAAGGAGACGATGGTAGATACGGTAAGCCAGATGTGAATCGTATAAAGGGCGGAGGTACATTTGCCGATAAAGCTGATAATGTAATGTTTATATGGAGACCTGAGAGAGCATTAGATTTCTCCAATACCAGTGTAATATTCGGCAGTCAGAAGATAAAGAAACAAAAGTTGGTAGGGATACCTCAAGAAGTTCATGGTGTACACTTTGACGTTAAATCTCAAAGGTATATGTTTAATAATTCAACACCGTTTACGGATATAGATGCCAAAAGAAGTTAATATTACTTTACCCACTTACTCGTTTAGTGGCAAAAAGAAAATGCATTTGAATTTAAACCAGTATAGAAATTGGCACTATAGAGTTAGCAGTAACGTTAAACGTAACTATTACTACGCTATACAAGAGTATTTAGACTTTGAGTTTACTGGTGAGGTAGCTATCCATTATGAATACTATGCTCCAGATAAAAGAGTTAGGGATTTAATGAATGTAGTGAGTGTTGTAGATAAGTTCTTTCAAGACTCCATGGTGATGTGTGGTTGTATATTGGCAGATGATACCAGTATAGTTAAAGATATAACAGTTAAGTATATGGGTATAGATAGAGGTAATTCAAGGATAGAAGCAACAGTTAAATCGATTTAATATGTATGTGCAGTTGTTCCCGATATATGGGATTATGGTAGGAGTCAATTACTGGAACACAGAATTTGACACTGATGAAGAAACAGAGGAAGTAGAGCATCTGTTTCAGATAATGTTTTTTATAATAGGAATATCATTTCACTTTTGGAAGCCAAGAACCTCATAGAAGTATTGTCTAAAAGACATAAAGAATGGTTCTTCATGGCAAAATCTTTTGGATGTGATGATGAACAAGCAAATGAATTGGTGCAAGAGATGTACATAAGAATGCACAAGTATGTCAATTCATTGGAAAAAATTATGTACAATGAATCAGAAGTAAACACTTACTATGTTTATGTAACCCTTAGAAATTTATATTTATCTGGATTTCATAAAGACAGTAAACCTAATCATGTTCCAATTAACGATTCAGTAGAGAGAGAATACAGGGAGGTAAACCTACATTCTGAATTAACATTGGAATCACTGATTAGCAAAATAGAAGGAATTGTATCTGACTGGTATTGGTATGATAAAAAGATGTGGGATGTCCACTTCTACAAGAAGAAAAGCATGAGGAAGATAGCAAAGGAAACCAAAATTAGTTTAAGTTCAATTTTTAATACTTTAAGTAATGGCAAAAATAAAGTCAGAGAAAACACCTCCGAAGAATACCAAATCTACAAAGAATCGAAGTAGAGGATTTGGAGATACACTGGAGAAGCTATTTATCTTTATTGGCATCAAGAGACTTGTTAAATGGTTTGTTGGCGAACAAGAGTGCGGATGTGATGGCAGGAGAGATTATTTGAATGAAATATTTCCTTATGGCAAACGAGATAAGTAGAGAGGATTTTTTGTATTTAGATAGCTACTACAAAAGCAGAAACAACACTGTTACTGCTGAGGTTCAACAGGAGATGGTAGAGATATATGAGAAGGTGTTTAACGAGAAGATAAGTTGCACACCATGTTCTTTTAAGAGTAAGGTGCATGACAAACTAAACACGATATATGAGCAGTACAAGTCTAATCAGAAATAGGGATAAAGTAAAGCAGGTTATAGACTTTACAGGAGTCCAAAACGGTAAACTCCATCCATCAGATATAGATGGTGTTCTTGAATTTGACAACAAGGTTTTAATACTTATTGAGGTCAAACGTAGATTTAAACCCATCCCTACAGGACAAAGACTTCTTCTCGAAAGAATTAGCGATAGTTGGCATGATGAAGAAAAGTCTATTGTTCTAAAGGTAGAGCATGAATTCGATGATGACACCATGGACATACCCTTATTGCAGTGTAAGGTTACAAGAGTTTACTATAAGAGGCATTGGGTTGCACTTCCTCAACCACAATTATTTGTAAATTATGTAAATCAATTAGGTGTGGAATGGGATTGTAAGAAATGTAAATTTTAAATAACAACAATATGAGTGATAGTATTTCAAATTATTGGAGTAGGAATGATAGTGCAGGTTTGACAAGCAAACCCACCCAGAGGCTGAAGGATGTTAGCGACCCAATAGTGGAGAATGTCAAGAGACTTCTTACCGTTAGAAGTAAGGTTGGTATAGCCAAGTATGACACTACCTTAGAGGACAGTAAACTTACAACCCTACAATGGCTACAACACTTACAAGAGGAGCTTTTAGATGGAGCTTGTTATATTGAAAGATTAAAAAAGGATTTAGATAAATGAAAGAGACTACTCTTATAAACATGAGACGAGAGATAAAAGAACTCCAGATATTCTGTGTGGCACTCTCCAGGAGATTAGAGAAATTAGAACCAAAAGATAACCAAAAAGAATAATTATGCCTTTAAACATGAAACCTAAAAAGTACGAAGAGAAAGTAGACTTTAACAGACGATGCATGAATAATGCCAAGATGATTCAAGAATTCCCAGATAGAGAGCAGAGGTTTGCAGTATGCCAAACTCAATGGAAGGGGAACTTCGACCCCAAACAATAAAATGTTAAAGTTTTTGTAGTTAGTTATATTTTTGTATAGATTTGCTTAAAACAATAAATCATGAAAGTATTACTTAACTTCCCCAAGTTACTTATCATATTCCTGCTTCTGGGATTTTTCTATATACTTGAAATTATCGTGTATATAGTTTACTATTCAATAGAATCTCCCTTGAATTTTATAGGGAGTCAGATAGAAAAGATAATTAGGAAACTGTTAAAATATGTAAGGTAATGGGAAAGACAAAGAAACTTTTAGAGAAAGAGTGGTTCTTGGAATCACAGAGAGCAGAACTCCATTGGATGGAACAAGAATATGAACAATCAAAACAAAAATATGCAAGAAAGTATAACCACCTTAGACAAGAGGGTCTGGGATAAGAAAGAAATCCTTGACAAGATGATGGATGATGAATTCTATTATCAGTATCTTGGAAGAAACGCACTGTCAAGCAGTTCAGTGAAGAAGCTCCTTAGTTCCCCAATGGAATATGAGGATTCATTATTAGCAGGGTCTAAAACAAATCCTGCATTTGAATTTGGATGGCTATTCCATACTGCCATACTTGAACCCCATGTATATGAGAAGCAAGTGTTCGTAGACATAAAAGGCAGAAATACAAACGCATTTAGAGAAGCTCTAAGCGAACATCCAAGACCGTTCACCATGAAGGAGAAAGAAGATGTCGAGAGATTGGCAGATTCCTTCTACAACAATCCAACCGCCATGGACATGATGCAACATACTCGAAAGGAAGTTCCTGCCATTGGTAATCTATTTGGGATGCCATTTAGGGGCAAGGCAGATATACTTGGAGATGGATATATTGTAGATTTAAAGACTACAGGAAACATAAGTAAGTTTGAATACTCAGCAAGAGAATATCTTTATAGATGTCAAGCGTATATTTATTGTAAGCTATTCGACATAGATAGAGAGGACTTTACTTTTATAGCTATAGATAAATCTACTGGCACTATTGGATTCTATGGGGTAAGTGAGAAATCGTTTATTGCAGGAGGATATGATGTAGAACAAGCGGTAGATGTTTATAAGGAATACTTTGTAGATAGAAATAAAGAAGTTCAGGATTATCAATTAGAAGGGCATATATGATTTGGGAAGCAGTATCTATATTTTATATAATAGGAATTATAGGTTTATTGATAGCCTTAATGATAAACGAAAAGTAAATGTATTTAGATAAGCAGGAATGTTTTGATGACATCCTCCATTCATTAAGATTAGGAGTCTTACATGAAGCGGATTTAAGGTATCTGTTGGAATTTTATAGAGAGACAGAGAACTATGAATGTTGTCAAGGTGTTGTAGATGCTTATGTTGAATTTAAAAGAGAACAAGATGGAATTAAAACAAATTAGAGAAATAGTAGAGTCGCATGTTAAAATGGACTTGAGTGATAAATCAAGAATACAGAAGTTTGTATATGCAAGAGCAATGTATTTCAAGCTATGTAGGGAGTATACTTTATTTAGTTATAAGGATATAGGAGATTCTATAAAAAAGAATCATGCTACTGTTATTCATGGTATTAAATTATTTGATGATTGGATTTCGTTACACGAACAACCATGTATAAATAAGTACCACAAGATGGATGATGAAATTAGAGTTAAGTATGAGGTTAAGAATCATAAATTTAAAACCAGAGGATACTATAGGAGAAAATATTCTGTCATTTTAAAAGAGCACAGGGATTTAATCCACAAGCACCAGAACTTGAAGAAGCTATTGAATATTTAAACATGGAGGAAGAGAAGAGACCAATGAAAAGGAAGGTTGATGGCAGACGTAATAACGGTGCTATCAAAGGTGTCTCCAGAGGGCAAGGTAGACCTCGTAAGACTGCCGATAAAGATATAGCAGGTATGACTCTCAATGCCATGAAGAAAGCTTTTGGTAGTGAGGAGAAGGCTTGGATAGAGGTTGCCAAATTAGCTAAGGATGGTTCTGTTCAACACATGAAGTGGCTACTAGAATACAGGTATGGTAGACCGAAAGAGCAACAGAACATAAGTATAGACACCAAGGTTAATATTCCAGTGATAGACTTTAGTCAACCAAAAACAATAGATATAACACCAGAGGAAGATGGCGAGAGCAAAACAGATTAGAGACCCAAAGGATTTCCCACAAGACTTTTGGAATTATTTAGTGAATCCAATATTGGGATACTATGTACCTCCAATACCATCTTCATTCAGAGGTAGTAAATTAAAAGATACTGATGGATAAAGTGAATCTAAACCCTAAGTATCAATCGCTATTTAATTCCGATAGTAGATACAGTGTGATTACTGGAGGTAGGGGTTCAGGTAAATCTTTTGCAGTAACAGTGTTTTTAGTGTTGCTCACTTACGAGAAGAACAACAAAGTATTGTTCACTCGTTACACCATGAGCTCAGCCAGTATGAGTATCATCCCTGAATTTATTGAGAAGTTAGAACTTATGGGAGTCATGGAGCACTTTACCATTACTAAGTATGAGATTATAAATAAACTCACTGGAAGTTCAATATACTTCTCAGGGATTAGAACTGCAAGTGGAGACCAGACTGCAAAGCTTAAATCTATCAGTGGGGTCAATACCTTTGTGTTGGATGAAGCAGAGGAACTTAACGATGAAGAGAGCTTTGATAAGATAGACTATTCTATTCGTGCCAAAGGTGTAAAGAATAGATGCTTGTTAATTCTAAACCCCACCACCAGAGAACACTGGATATACCAAAGGTTCTATCAGAATAGAGATATCCCAGATGGATTCAATGGAGAAAAGAATAACGTAAACTACATCCACACCACCTACCAAGATAACGTTGAGAATCTAAGCGAGTCCTTTGTGAATCAATTGGGGGAGATGAAAATCCGTAGACCCGATAAATTCAAGCACCAAATCATGGGAGGTTGGCTACAGAAAGCAGAGGGTGTAATCTTCACTGACTGGCAGGTTGGACAATTCAATGAGGATGTAGATTTAAAGGCATGGGGATTGGATTGGGGATTCTCAAGAGATGCTTCAGCCCTTGTAAAGGTTGCCATTGACAAAGATAGAAAAATAATCTGGGCAAAAGAATATCTATATAAAAAAGGATTGGTTACTTCTAATCTATACGATGAATGTATCAGACACGCAGGTAAGGAGCTAATTATCTGTGATAATAGTGAACCTCGATTAATTGCAGAACTCTCAACCAGAGGTCTGAATCTAAGCCCTACGATAAAAAAGAAAGGTAGTATCTTATCTGGTATTGCACTCATGCAAGATTATACTATCAACTTGGAAGGAGAGAACTTGGTCAAAGAGTTCAATAACTATGCATGGGCAGTAAATGGCGTAAAACCATTAGAAAATGGCTACGACCACTTGATTGATAGTCTTAGGTATGCAGTTCAGTATATGCTGACTCGTTCAGTGCCTAAAGGAATGTATATTGTAAAATAAATTTGGTAGAGTCAAAAATAATCTGTAGATTTGAGTATCATGAATATTATTTAAATTTTTAGTTTTTCATTTGTTTTAGTTAATTAAGTTTGGAGAGCCACCTGTAAAAGGGTGGTTCTTTTTTTTTATCATTTTATTTGGCAGTTGGAAAATAATTACTATCTTGCACTCAGATTGACATTTAAAACAATAACATTATGAAAAAATTACTACTACGCATTTGGATTTCATTTGTAAATATTTGGAATTTCTTTGTAGGACTCTACCATTACTTAACGATTAAGAGATTATCAATACAAGATGTGATTGGTATGACAAGCAATGGTAAAGTGTTCTCTGCTGAGTTTACCAAGAAAGATGGCACTATCAGAACCATGAATTGTAGAACTGGTGTTGTGAAACACCTGAAGGGTGGCACACTTGCCTTTGACCCTATTAGCAAAAATCTTCTTCCAGTATTTGATATGGGTGTTGAAGATTACAGATTCATCAATTTTAATACATTAAGTTGGATTAAGATAGGTGGAAAGAAATATACTAACTTTAACAACAAGTAATCATGACTAAGCAATTTCAACAAGTAGTAGACTTCTACAACACGACCACACCAGAACAATGGTGTTACTTTCTGAATCTTATTTCAGATAGGATTTCAATACCCACTCCCAAGAATGATAAAGATGGGAATAGTTATATCGATTGTGTTGGTATATCTCAAGAAGCTCCTGCCTGTCCCAATGGAGCGATGATACAAATCAATACTGAGGACTTCGAGAATCATTCAAACCTACTCGAAAAAGAAACCAATCCTGTGGAGGAAATAAAAGAAATCTGGAACTCATGAGTGTAGACCTAACAAATGACATAGCAGGAGATATCTTTGAAGAAATAGTAGGAGATACCTTAGATTCGATAGAGAACAACTTAACTCATATCATAGATGAAAATCTAAATACCTCAGCAGTCAGAGGAGAATGGCATGAATGGTTCTGGGATAACCGAGAACAAATCAAGGAAGCTATAATGGATAAAATTAAAATAGATTAATCATGGAATATTTAGTATCAGAATGCTGTGGTGCAAGTCCATGGCTTGGAGAAATAGAAAGTGAGAGATGTGGAGACTGTAAAGAATGGACAGAATTCATACCAGAAGAATGAGAGGCATAGATAAATTGTTTAGGTTTCATGAACTCAGTAGAGGGTCTCAGATAGAGGCTCTCTACAACGAGAGGGATGCAACCATGAAGGTAGGATATCTTTACGCTGATGAATCTATCAACAGTTTATTTGAGTTTGCCAAAATCTTAGGGACTAAGGTAACTGACTTCGATATCAATTTCTACGATGCCACCGAAAAAAGTTACTGCAAGTTTAAGAGCCAATGGAAATACAAAGATGTTGATTGGCATGACATCATTAAAAACCTATCCGATACCGATGGATTGTTCACTGGATACTTTGCAGATGTCCACCTATTTAGAGAGCTCAGGGAGGCAGTTTATGAGGATAATGAACTCAACCCTAATGCAATCCTTAAAAGATGCTTTAACGAGTGGCTGAGAGCCTGTAGAGAGGAAGCAGATGCTTATATAAGTGAAGATTACCTTAGAAGTAAATTTGAAGCAGGTGATTTCCTCTTTTTGGAGGATGGCACTTACTTCTCAAGAGGGGATAATCCCCTAAGTTATTTAGTTTAATTTAAAACAGTAAAAAAATGGAATCATTATTAAAAAAACAACAAGAGAAACTTGCCAACATGGTGCAGTTTAAAACCCAGAACAAAAAGAAATTTGAGATGGGGGTAACAGACGATTACAATTCGTTTAAATTCTTTAAGTACAACAGAGCTATTAATAAAGCTAATTTAAAGAATGTCAAGAAATCCCTCCAGAAGAGAGGTCAGATAATGCCAGTGCTAATAACTAAAGGCTTTAAAGTTATAGATGGTCAGCATAGGGTAATAGCCCTACAAGAGCTTGGACTTCCAATTCATTACACCATATGCTTTGATTACATAGCTCATGATGTGGAGGAGGTTAATAACGTAGGTAAGAACTGGGATATCAGAGCAAGGGTAAATAACTTAGCCGAGCATGGAGACC
>Ga0181380_1000959_pt1 | contig 12762 bp, 20 predicted proteins | sample 3SPOviralmetaG_FD_130116 | JGI IMG/M metagenome (GOLD analysis project Ga0181380, IMG submission 130116) | Marine viral communities from the oligotrophic San Pedro Time Series (SPOT) site, San Pedro Channel, CA, USA - 3 SPOT_SRF_2009-08-19 | ecosystem: Environmental > Aquatic > Marine > Strait... | reverse complement strand
TCTGATTGACCGCATGACCCGCCGTTATGGCTACACGCCGACGATCAATGAGCTGTCGCAGAAGACCGGCAAGAGCTTCAGCCAGATACACCGGCTGATGTCGGGGCTAGTTGAGCGCGGCGCGGCTGAAAAGGTGGCCGGTCGAGCCAGAGCGTTTAAACTTTTATAGGAGATGACATGCAGACAGAACACCTAAAACCCGACGACCTAGTCAGCGTGACTAACCCCAAGGGCAGGACAGTCACGGCTATGGTCAGGCGGGTCGAGCGCATTGACGATGAAAGCTACAATGTAGTTTTTGAGGATATGCAGACCGCCGATAGGTTTGACTATCAGTACCTTTATAGGTAAAAAGAGTTTTGGGGTGGTGAACCCACCTGCGCGAACCCTCTAATGTACGCATGATGGGGGTCAATCCTACGGTCTTAGTAGACCACCCCAAATCCCCTTATTTTTTGGGTCGCTGCTGGATGCTCTCAACGACACCGCCGCCAAAGTAAAACCCCAGAATAATCAGCATTGCATAATTTATCGTGAACTGATCCATCACCTTGGTTACTGCGTCTGGGTCGCCACGTCCGGTTATGGTCATGCCAAGCACCAGCATGTAACTGCCCAGAAACGTAGCCCCAAACATTAAAGCAAGGTAGCGTTGGGCAATTTTAAATGGGGCATACGCCGACATCAGATCAATCTTGGCTTTGCTCTTTGCCGCAATGGCTTCCTCATCAGAGGTGTGCATATCGTCAATCAGTTTCATGCCCTGACTGATAACGTCACCTGAGCCTAGTATTTTTCCTAATACAGCTAACATCACTCAACTCCTAACATTCTGGATAGACCAAAAACTTCCATCAACATAAATGTAAAAAACAAAAGCAGCACACCACCGGCAATAAGTTTGCCGCTAAAATTTGTCGAGCCTATTTTGATAGCCACAAATTCGTTGCCTAAAATTCTCAGCACAAGCTCAAAACTATTTTCGCCAACCTTGGCTTGGATTGGTTTTTTGTTTTCTTCAGCCATCAGCTAACGCCCTAAACCTTGCGGTCAATCTCTTGGCACGGTTTGGCACCTGATCAAACCAGCGTGAATCTTCAGCTTCGGCGGCCACGGTCAGCCACGCCTTCGGGTCTTCCATAGCCTCAGCCACGCCAGCCCACATCTTCTTGAACTTGTTGAAGCGCGGATATCCAAGATTAAACGTCATATTGCACAAAGCCAATGCGCCGTCAGGGTACTTGAGGTCAAGCTCGTTGAAGTCAACGCCGACGTTGTCACACAATCGGCGGCAGTCCTCAATTGTGACGGCAATGTCCAGATTAAACGCCTTACGCACACGGTCTTCTGACACCTCTGTGCCGACCGGCAAGCCGTATTCTGGGTCATGCTCTTTAATTAAATGGCCAATCCCGAAGGTTGGGAGTTGGAGGTGATCTAAATAAATGGAATACTTGCAGCCCTCATCTTCGGCCAATTCTTCTCTCAATGCGTCTTTATTCATCGCCTCATCTCCCGCGCAATCTCGACAGCCCTGACAAAACTTTCTGATTCAGCCTCTGGAGTAAACGCACTGACCGGGAGCCGTTTTGTGAACTGCCTGATTTGCGAGATGTGGTAAAAAAGGCATGAACGCTGTTGAGCTGCACAAAGCACCAAGATGTCATAATCACAATGCTCCTTTGTATTATTCGGCAGCGCCTTGTGGCTGCCAGACGTAAGTTGAAAATGGTAACCCGGAGTTCTACTGCCTTTATCCGAGCGCAGGCTCGCAGTCTTAATTTGGCAGAGATACACTTGGTTATCAGTCTTTGAAATAACGACGCCATCAATTTTGTCCTGTTGTGCCGGAGCGTAAGCCCAGCCGTCTTGTGATAACACTGCCGCTGCTGCCAAAAATTCACCAATCAATCCGGTTGTCGTAGCACTCAATTTTTAGACGCCAGCCATAAAACCCAAAATAATATCCCGAAGGATACAATGCCTAACACGCCAATCGCAATAGCCTCTATTATTTTCTGCCGCATCTCCTGCTGCTTATAAATAGCCTCTTGGCGTTCTTTGCGGATTCGCCCCTCAAGGTGGATCAGGTCAGCCCAAGCCTGCGGCCCGAAAGTCATTTGCAGATACTGCTTCAGCTCGGCGCGTTGCGCTTCCAGCTTTTTCTTGGCGGCGTAAACTTGCAACGCCTCGCTTTGGACTGCGTCGGCGCCTTGCAGCTTTTTAAATAGCGGCGGGTTCTTCGCCTGCTTCTCGGCTTGGTCGATGTCGCTGGCCGCCTTCATCCAGCGCGACACGTCACCAATGCAGCTCTCCAGATCGCGGCCAGCGTTTACCATTTGCTTAATCGTATTGAAAGCTGCCGTCGCTCCGCTGATTGCTGCGCCTATCGTGATCGGGTCTATGACAGTGTTCCTTATGTGAAAGTGGGGCGCATTAGGCCGGTATTATAGCACCGCGCACGCCAGTCGAGTATATCACCTTTAAGGACTGCCTGCTCGTAAATCTGAGTGGTTTTTTCTGTGTCTGGGCATTGGGCCACAACGCCAGCATCAACTTTCGGCTGTCCATTGGGCAGGATAACCACCACAACGAACAGTAGAAGCGGGTTCATTTTTTGTCACAACCCTGAATACGCTTAATGATACGCCTCACCGTGTCGGTTTCGTAGATACGAATCAGTATCCACACACCAGTAAACAAAGCCACAATATCAGGAACCATCGCCATATAAGCGGCAGCAGTGCCTGTGCCAGCTACAACGTCAATGATGACTTTGTTTTCCTCGTTCATCAGTCAGCATCCGCAATGGTCAAGGTTCCGTCAGCTACTTGCCGCAGGATTTCTGCGTAGTGGCGGTTGGCTGGGTCAAGGGGTACGGACATTTCAATGTCATCAATGGTGGCTTTGATACCGCACTGATTGCCTTCGTCATCATTTTGATATTGTGCATTTTCTATGTTCATTATTATAACTCCGCATCTACTTTAAAAGAGCCTGTGCTAGTACCCATTCTAAAACCACTGGTGTTGTAAAACGAAATTGCAAACACATTATATGACTGTATTTGCCCTGTGCCAGTACCCCAAACAGCAACAACACTTGGCTCTGTTCTCATTGTCACTGGATGCTGAACAGTCAAACGGTGGTTGTTAGTAGCATATGTTGCTGAAGCGTAGATAAAACTGTTGCTTTGATTAAATTGCCAGTAATAACGCTGACACCTCAACAACTCATCGCCATAGCTGCGGTGTTCAAACGGCGTGGCCTGTTCGCCGACCTCAAGCTTTACGCCTGTGATTTGCCACGTTGCATTAAGTGTGTTTTGAAATTGTGCTGTTTGCCCATAGGCAATCCCAGTGGAAGCATAGTCTATCCAAGAAGTGCTATCAGTGCTTGTGCTGTCTGAACCCGCACCCAAATTAAAAAATATAGTTAACCCTGCTGTATTATCGTTTGTAAACGCAACAAAAGTATCACCGTCAAAAGTGATTGTTTTTAGTTCCCAAGTGTCAGTAGAATTTATGGTATAGGTAGAGGTTATAAGCCTGTTTGAAGCGTTTGTTGCATAAAAAGCAACACTATATGTTCCTGTTAGCGAACTCTTAACATAAAAAGAAAGAGTTACTTTTTTCGCAGAAGAAGTACCGTACTGTAAACGTTGTAAATCTTGACCCTCTATGGCATAGGTTATGCTAAAACGGTCAGCAGCCGCTACTGCCCCTTCCGCTGTAGTGGTAGTTAATTTTAGACTATTTGCAAATCCATCAGGCGCATCTGTGGCTTGTGCGTGAGTAAACACGGCAGTTCCAAGACTATTTTCAGAGGCACGAAACCTATCTACAGTTTTGTAACCCGAAGTAGTCACGCCAGTCTCACTCGTTCCCCGCTGTGCCACCTGCATTGCACCGTTGACAATGAGCGAAGGGTTCGCGTGTCTATCCGCCCACCCTAGCTGGCCTGACCCATCCGTTTTTAACACTTGGTCTGCGGTTCCATCACCGTCCGGCAATGTGAACGTGGTGTCGGCTGTCACCGCGCTTGGGGCTTGCAGCTTGATTGCGTGGCTTGCGTCATCATCAGCGAGGCTCAGAACGTCAATGCCATCAGTGCCGTCAGCAAACGCGCCAAGCTGTTTGGCAAGCTCTCTAATAGAGTTATTAACCGAACTAGGCAGCATACCCTCAGCAACAGAAATGCCACCGACATCCGTATTATTTGACGCCGTGGTGCTGTCGTAATCGCTTAGTTTATCCTTGCTCATTATGCGCTCTCCAGTTAATACATTTTACTATGGCTTCGTAGGCCAAGTTATATTGTCAGGGAACCCAGCCTGTGCTGGTACGTCACGCAAGGCTTGGCGATAGGTTTGCCAAGCTGTCTTGTCGCTATCAGACAAAGGGCTGTCGGGCATAACCGTCCAATCACAATACTTCAACCAACCGTCACGCTCTGACCTAGCATCGTCTTCTTTTTGTGCGTCAGTGCGGTCATCAGTTACGACTTTTCTAGCAAAAGCTGACCCATCGTATGTGCCGCCAATTTCTGTGTCGGCAGTGGCTAAAATCAAGCCACGTTCCGCAGCAACATCAGCGTCTGCCACTGATATATTGACGACAATCCCATTTTCCACTTGTGCGTATCTAGCCATTAAATCACCTATGAGTATTCGTAAACTATAACAATGCCATCAGCACCGTCACCGCCAGCGTAGTTACTGTTTATGCCGGTCACAACCGCACCAGAACCCCCGCCGCCGTAGTTTCTACCATTAAGACCAGATTGATCGCCTGACCGACCTCTTTCTCCACCGCCGAAAAAACTACTTCCCCCAGTGCCAGATATAGACTCGCTTGTACTTGTTCCACCTGCCCCCCCATTGCCGCCACAGGTGCCAGTAAACTGAATGTCTCCTATCGTTCCAGCCGCACCAGCACCGCCAGAGGTATAGCCTACGTTAGACGGCGCATTGGCAGTTTTTCCTTGTCCACCGCCAGCACCATTTGCTGCGGCGTGTGACCCAAAAGAAGATGCCCCGCCAGAACCACCAGTATTTGCGCCAGAAACGCCAGTTCCACCAGCACCTACAGTGACCGTTTCAGTTGCACCCAAAGATGTCACAAATGAAATGGCGCATCCACCGCCACCGCCACCGCCACCAGCACCTGCTGTACCGCCGCCCTGACCATCAACGCCGCCACCCGCACCGCCACCGCCGATAACGTAAACAAGAACCTTTGTCGTGCCTGCGGTTGGGGTGTATGTGCCAGATGATGTGAATGTTTGGATGCCGGTAAGACTGTCGCCAACCGCACCCCAGCTTAATGTTCCTGCGCCGTCAGTCAGTATGGCTTGACCATCAGTACCATCACCGTCTGGCAATGTGAATGTTGCTGTCGCAGTCAAGGTTGTCGGTGCTTGAAACTTCATCGCGTATGTGTTCGCGTCATCAGTCAGGCTCAAAACATCTATGCCAACGGTGCCGCTAACAAAGTCAGCAGTGTCAGCCATAACCTCGCGGATGGCGTTGTTAATGCCAGCCGGAGAGCAGCCCTCGCCAATGTCGATGGACTGTATGTCCGTGTTATCGCTATTCGTTGCCGAATAATCGCGGATGCTGTTCTTTGCCATTATGTTCTCCTAGAGGCGTATGCATATTTATAACATATAATCAGCGCACGCGTATATATCGTCCGTCATCTGTCTTGGCGTAGGTTACACGATCTCCCAGCCGGTCTATCACAGTCTCATAGCCTATGATGTTGCCGCCAGCCGCCATATCTTCGATTGAGCCAGCTTGGGCGGAGCTGATGGGTGAAGGCACCTGCTGAGATAGTAGGCCACCCGCTGCTGGTGAGCGCATAGCTTTTCCAACAGGTGGCAATCCCTTGCGTAAGGCCGCTTGGCCGAGAGGTGTGTAAAGAGAAGCTCCTAAAGCGCCGCCTATAGCGCTTGTGACAGGAAACCCGAATTGCCCTCCGGTAAGTCCTGACAACAGCGCTGTACTTGCAATGCCCCTTGTGGCTGTTCCACTGTCTGGCAACTTTGGCCCCAGAACATCTCTACCAGCTCTGCCGAACTGCTGCATAGCAGCCTCGCCGCGAGCAAGTTTTGTGCCTTCTCTGCGACCCTCGCGCGTGATTGCTCGCTGCAATTGAGCTGGGCTAAACACACCCTCAGTCGCCTCAGCAGCTATTGTCGCTGTTTTAATTGGCACAATTCTGCTATATGCAGCGTCAATACTTTTTAGCTGAGAGGCGGCGTCAGGAGCTTCCTTAGCTAAAGCGTCAGTAATATCAGACACGACTTCGTTAAGAGCTTCGCCAAGATTCTTTTGATACTTGTCTTGAGAAGTTATAAAGTCATACCCCTCTTTTCTGATAGCTGACTGAGCTGCCTTAAAGTCTTGCCCTGTTAACTTGCCATCCTTTACCCTTGGCTTTAGCTCGCGGTTCAAGATATTTTTTAACTCTTTTAGCTCTGTCGGCTGCAATCCGGCTCCAAATTTTTTAACCAGTCCGTCCACAGTCTGGGAATACGGCACGCCAGAAAATCCAAGCGCTTTTTGGTAGGCGTTGCCTATCTGATCTATGGCGGCAGAAAACGCCTCGCTGCCCTTCAGGCTCATTGGGATTTGCACACCCATAGGCTTTAGCGCTTCGTTTATTGAGGCTGGCCCAAATTTTTCGACAGCGCTGGTTTGAGCCGTTCTTATTGTGTCGCCAACCAAAGGCACGCTGGAAATGGCCTCCTCAAATCTTTTTGCGCCGCCTCCTATTGATTGCCCAATAGTTAGGGGGATGCCCTTAGACATTAAGTCTTTAGCCCTCTCGCTAACCACTGGTGCCACCTTAGCCAAGCCAGCTCCAAGCATACCGCCGGTAGCCGCGCTAACCGGCACGTCAGACACTTCTTCTGCTGCACCCGCACCGTAAAGCGCCCCACCTGCACCGGCTTGCTTCATCGCGCCTTTTATTCCAAGGCGAGTAAGCAAGGCCGCCAGCCCAACACCAGATGGCACACTGGCAGCTATCTCTGTGCCGTAAGCCTCAACAGGGAAGTTAGATCGAAACTTATCTAGGCCAGCGCGGATTTTGTCACGCTCCTGCTTGTAGGTTTCCTCGCCAATTAAACTACGGACAAAAGCCTCAGCCTCATCAGCGGTGCCAAACGAAATACCCTGCAACGCTGACCGGCCAAGGCCAGCAAAGTATTCTGGCGTGAAGCGTTCAGCGTCGGGGGCTTCAGGCGCTGCGTCTCCAGTGCCTATCATTCTGTATCCTTGAGCCATTACTCAGTAACCCCCAAATTTCCGTTTAGCACAAAATATTCTCCAGCGGGCAGGTTTAATATTTCTTGCTCTGAGTACACAACATGAGGGAACCTTTCCGAACCCACTTTAGGCGCTAAAGATTTTGGTATAATATTTTTATCATTTAACCCAAAAGCTTTGGCTTGGCCTGAAATTGTCTCCTCAGCTCTAATCTGGCTCTCTACAAAAGGCTGGAACGTCTCTAAAGCTGTTTGGTAAAAGTCTTTTCTTACTTGATCTGGGAGCTTTTCGTCCTCGCCTCGCAAAAGCCTATTGTATCTAACCCCAAGAGACTTAATCAGCGAACCAGCTCCCGCTGCGGCCTCATACTCCTGCCCCCGAACCACACTTTCTGGGTCAAGTGACTTCATAAAGTTAAAAATCATAGCAATATCGGTTGCGCCGCTTGGCCTTTTTGACAACGCGTTTGCTGAAATTTTTTCAAATGAAAGCATTGCTTCTTTAAATGGCTTTGATTCAGTGCGAAACTGTTTAGCAAACTCTATCTCTCTATCGGTCATTTTTTCAGAAGCAGCTTTTGCAGCTTTCCCAGAAGCGCCCTCAACCTCAAGCCCCTTCAACCGCAGCATCTCAGCGTCATATGCAGCCTTTTCTTCATCAAGGCGCTTCTGTCTCTGCGCTGCTGCTAAGGCTGACGCCAACTTTGCTTGGCGATCCTCAGCGGCTTGATAGCCACTCATTGCGCCAGCGCCCATACGCCCCAGAACCTGACCGAGCGACACCGGACCGTCTTGGTAGCCTGAAGCCTCAGCACCGGCTATAGCCGCGCCAAGGAGCGCTTGTGTCTGGGGCTGCGCGAACCGTTGGCCGAATGTAGTCGCCGCTGGCGCGCCGCCGCCCTGAGGCATTGTAGGCGCACTAGGCTGAGGCATTGCGCCTGTTGGCATACCAGCTCCAGCGCCACTGGTCATCGACCTTCTCGCAGCCGCACGCTTGGCGATTTCTTGCATCATTGGTGACAATTTAGGCACGGTTGGCATAGCACTAGGCGGAGTAGGCCGACGCAACGCCATTGGCGGAACAATCCCCTGAGGCGTCTGATATTGGCGCATAATGCTTGCCTGCGGCATAGCCGCCGCCTGCTGCTGACCTCTCAGGATTTCCAGAAATCTTCTTGTCGCTTCACTCATTCCTATCCCCTAAATTAAAAAAGGCCAAAGGATTTACCGACACCGGCCAAACCGCTTAGACCGCTGAGGAAGTCGCCTGTCGGATTACGGAAATAAGGCGTGACCTTTTCTTCGCCAATTGTGCCACCCTGTATCGCAGCCATATAATTAGCAAGAGAAGATAGCGGCTGGCCTTGCTCAAAATTAAAGCGATCAATATCAGCTTGCAGTTCTGCCTGTGACTGAGCTTCGCGGGTCTCGCCCACACCGGCAAGTTTCGCAAGATCAGCAAACCCAAACTCGTATGCTGCCGGAGCCTGAGCAATTGCGTCCTGCTGCGCCTGATATGCCATAGGTGCAAGCGCCGCGCCCAACGCGCCCTGCTGGTATCCAGAGCCGTAACGTCCTGATTTAGCCGCCTGAGCCTGAACAGCCTCAATCGCCGGTCTGAACGCAGCGGACTGCAATGGGTTAGTACCCATCAAGTTTTGCATTACAACGTCCTGCGTTGCGCCAATAAGCGGCGAACCGTCAAGCGCCCTTTGGCGGGTGCCTGACAAGGCCATTTCAGTTTCAGGGGCAAAGCCAACCGTTGTCGCGCCGGGGTAATAGCTAGGCTGGTCTTTGTACAGCCTCTTTGCCTCCGACATACCGTATTTCAAAAACGGTTTGGCGTATGAAGGTGGGCCTACCGTTTGAGTTACTGTTCTGGTGCTTCCACCGCCGCCTTTGCTCATCCTACAATTCCTTTGTCAAAACCACCGACGTTGCGGTGTAATCTTTCAGTTGTCTTTGCCAGCCCTTGCGGCCATTGATCTCCATCGCGTCGCAGCCCTGAGCCTTAGCCCAAACTGCAATAGACTTCTCAGCCTCGACCAGCTCATCTAAGTCACCGCCTGCAAGCCAGATTCGGCACACGGTTAGGCTGGGGTAGTCAACAACTTCGGTTATAATACACGACTTTTCCAGCGGATGTAACTGTGCTTCGCCAACAGCGCAGGCTTGGTAAACATCGTCGATTGAGTGCGTGCCGCCAGAATATTCCAGCGCATCCGCAATATATTTGCGGTTTTTCTCAAACTTTTCCTTCAGCTTGTCTTCAGCCGATAATAAGGTAGGCAACATCTACATCGTGTCCGTGGTTCTTGTGTTCAATTATCATAGACCCATTTGTGCTTGTGCTTTTTACAAATGGATCGCTATGTTCTAGCGTCTCGTTGTATCCGGTGAAAAACACAACGCTCTGCACCCCATATCGAGGGTCGCTAACGGTTGTGGTTGTTGTGCCGCTTGCCAAAGTAGTGTAGCCAACGCTGTTTAGGCCGCCGTCAACGGTTCTGTTTAACACTTCTGCAACTTCGCGTGTTGTAGCCGTGACAGGGTTTAACGTGCGAAAGTTAGTGTTGCGCTGCTCAACAGTCATCGTCGGCCAACTTTTCTGGCGTCAATATCCATACCCTGAGCAAACGTCCAGTTGCCCGAAATATACATCTTTGCTCGGTGATACCTGTCTTGCGCTCTGAAAGGCACAAAGCCTGCCGCGTTTGTGGTGCCTGCCGCAGTGTACGAAACTAAATCTGTGTGTGTGCCTCTGAGGCCAACAGAAACCTCTACTGACCCGCCTTCGTGGTAAGGGTAGATACGCGTGACTATATTGTGATTGCCTGTGGCCAATCCGGTCTCGCCAGTCACAATTGTTGCGGGCAATGGGTCTCCGGTAAATGCACTAATTTTTGTGCCTAATGCGCCACCAAATAAATACTGACCACCCTTATAAAGGGGGCTGTCCAATGATGCTGGCAAAGCGTCAAGGCTAGAGTTTATATTGTCTAGGTTTTCTAGCGTATAGCCAGCAGTAAAAAACGGAGCCACAAGGTCACTTTTGACATTAGCCAAAGACCACCTGTTCAAAGCGTAATTATAAATCAGAAGACGATCTGGGGTTTCGTCAATTGCACTATTTGACACATAAGACCAAACAGCAATTTGCTCTTGCGGGTCTACTGTTGAAGTCATTTTGTCTTTAAACGCAATATTAAAGTCATTTAAGAAAAACGAATTAATTTTTTCTGCGCCGATTGGCTGACTTTTTGATCCGTCAAATACATAAAAACCGTCATCGCTAAGATAAAAGACCGTGTGTCCAACATTGCAGACAGAGCCGGGAACCTGACAACCCCTAGCAGTCTCAACCTTATCAAACTGCCAAATTAATGGCGGGCCAGTGTAAGTGGCGCGAACAATGGCTCTCTCCATCAGAATAGTGCAGTATTCCCCGCCAACCATTCCGGTGATAGCACCTGCATCTGGTATATCTTGAAAGTCAGACTGATCCACCCCAGCCGTCCAGCTTGTCGGGTCGTTAAAGCCTGACCAGTAAGCCTTGTAAGGCACACGACCTGATCCGGTGTCCACGTTAGCGACCCAGACGAAATCGCGCACAACAGCTAGAAAATCGCCCTTTGGTGGGGTGCCTGATAGATCAGAAAATGCGCTGTCGGTTCCTAGTGTGAATTTCTGTAGTTCTTCGCCAATCCCGCCTGACGCAATAACATCGTCACCAAACTGCACAAACTTCCAACGCTCCGCACTAGCCAAATCATAAGCTGGTGCGCCTGCCTTGCTTATGTCGTCCAAATCAGATGTCACGGCGTTAAACAAATACAGCTTGCCACTGTCTCCGGCAAATAATCTGACTGAGCCATCGTTTTGTTTTGCTGCAAAAATGTTCAATATCGTGTTAGACGCAGCATTTGAGTATTCGACAAAACTAGGCATACTGCGGTATCCGTTAGCCGCAGGTATCACGTTTGTAGCCTCAGTCACACCGGGGTTACTATAATCCGGCTGATCGGGCAGCCATTCGCCAAACTGTATCAATTTATTGCCCTAACCAAGTTGCTGTTGCGCTTGTCTGGGTTGCCCAGATAGCTGAGGTGTCAACAGCGTCAGTCCAAGTCGCCGCCGTGTCTACCTCATCCGCCCAAGCCTCGCCCAATATTTCGCCTGTGATTGTACCACTCAGCGCAACATTTGCCGACCCCGCCATCGCAAACGTGCCGACCGGCGCAGATGTTGAAGTGATTGCTGCGGCGGCGTCACCCTCAAATGCGTAAACCAAAAACGCCTGAGCTGTTGCATTGAACGCGACAGTCGCAGACCCGCCATAAGAGGCAATGAATATTGCGTTTGCGGTTACGCTTCCAGCTCCAGTGACAGACGCAGCCATATTCTGTACGCGGTTTGCCGTGCCTGTAGATGTCGCGGCAATGCTGGCGGAGCCTTCAGCGGCCTGAGTGTGCTGAGGCGCTGCTGACGCTGTAGCAGCTATCGTTGCCGCGCCCTGAATATCAATGGCAAACTGAACCGCGCCAGTGGCTGTCAAGGCAACAGACGCGGAGCCTTCAAATGCCAAGACTTGTAATTGGTCTAGTTGGTCGAGCGTGAGGCCGTAGGCGTCTAGCTGCTCAAGCGTACCCCAATTGTCTAGCTGCTCTAGGTCAGGGTTCGCCCAATCGACCTTAGTAAGCAGTAACGCGCTGTCCAAAGAATATGGCAGCGCGTCAATGCTTGACGTGAAGTTGTCTAAATGCGGGGTGCCTGTCGCCATTACCGTTCCTAAGCTGCGGTGATGTCTAAGTCACCTGTCGGTATTTTCAGGATGTCACCAGACGCGATTGTCTTGGCAGTTGTGAACGCACCGTGGATAAGCAGGTTGCCGGAGCTTGCCGCATCGAAGATGCCGAAATGCGAGACTGAACCCCAAGAGCCTGTGGCTGCGCTAAACTCAACCGCCGCGCTGTTTGAGGTTGTGCCAGACGCTGCCGCGCTAAATGTAGCCGCCACGCGGCTGTAGTTGTTGCCGGTCAGCTCAGTGCCGCTGTTGTCGTCGTTAAACGATCCAGTCGAAAGACCGACATACACAGCGGATGGCATTGTATAAGACCCCACCGACAATATGTGGTCGAGGATTTCGTTCTCAAGGTAGTCACTCATTGCACTCATAATTTAAGTCCCCGCAGCTTGCGATTGGCGTTGATAAATACTACTGATTTGAAGGCTTCCGGTTCCGTAATGGGCGCGTTGATTATCAACCTTGATCTGCGCCAAAGCCTTATCAAATCGAGCCATATACTGAGACGCCCTAGCCTCATCAAGAAGGTAAGCATAAGCCTCAGCGAGTGCGCCGTAAAGGTAGGCATCAGGCGACCGGCTCAGGATTGTGTTTGTGAGGTTGGTCGCAGACAGCGCCTCAATTGAGCCGATATAGACAATCTCTAGAGAATAGGTTGCGTCAGGCACAGGGCGAAGTTTTATCTC
>Ga0181380_1000957_pt1 | contig 12772 bp, 17 predicted proteins | sample 3SPOviralmetaG_FD_130116 | JGI IMG/M metagenome (GOLD analysis project Ga0181380, IMG submission 130116) | Marine viral communities from the oligotrophic San Pedro Time Series (SPOT) site, San Pedro Channel, CA, USA - 3 SPOT_SRF_2009-08-19 | ecosystem: Environmental > Aquatic > Marine > Strait... | reverse complement strand
TACATATATACTAATAATATACATATATACTAAATATTTACATAATAACATAAATAATTAAATAATGAACTTAGATATTTACTATAATAAACTTTAAAAACACCTGAATTTTAAATATTTAACAATGTGAGTTCTCCTCGAGGTCTGAATGACACCGCCTGATATGTAATACAACAATCGTAGCACCAGTCAAATCGTGAACTACTTGTTCGTTTCTTCCTACTATATCAATAGATAATTGATTAATAGTTTCTTTATGAGAATTATGAAGTTTAATATATGTTTTCTCTCCAGGAGCAAAATACAAATCTCCAAACTGTTTGCCTTCATTACTGAACTTAGGTAAGTGCCATAATATCTGACTTCTAGATTGTGTAGCACCATTAAACGACCTTATGGTTAAATCATTAACTCTTACAAAAGCAGAATGTATAGAAAACGCACCAGCATTTAATGATAGAAATTGTATTCTTTGACCGACAGGTGGAGCAGGAGCAATAACAGCAGCAAAAGTATCTTGTTCAAGTACAGATAAATCTCCATCATATCCTAATTCTGATGACATATTAGCGTGATGATTAGGTATTGGAATTACATATAATTTTTGATCTGCTTCATCAACATTCGCTTCGTAGTCTTCTTGTCCTACAACCATTACTATATGATATTGTTCAGCAAGATTACCTGCTATTAAAGTACTATAAACGAATGGGTCAGCAGCATCAGCAACAGCAGGACCTACTTGTGAATATCTTTCGTCATTATGTATAAGTCTATCTGGATCATTAATCTGATAATACGAACCCCAATCAGAACCTTCTTGAAATAATCTTGGATTAGGAAAAGGTAAATTTCTAGAATTCCTTCGTGGTGCTAAATCAGTAGGAAATCTTGCTACTACAGCACCATTTTTAAGATTTGCTTGATCTTCAAGATTTATACCCAACCACGTTGTTATATCTACTTGTTGAGATGGTTCCCATAAAGCAACAGCAGGGACTAACCATTCAGTAGAGTTAGTAGTGGGTCTTAGACATTCTTCACGAGCATTAGAAGCATACAGAGAAGGATTAACCATCCAGGAAACAGCACCTGCTCCATTTCTCATTCCAACATTTACTTCATTACCTCTTAGTAAAAAGTGGACTGTATCATATACACCATCAAGTGCTGCTTTATTTGCTTGATTTTTAAAGTTTTTAGGACCTGCCCAATATGTAATATCTCTCCTCTGCCACGTATTTCCATTTTTTCTATTTTTACAATATTCACGGACAAATAATAGTTCTTTTATAGCATCCCAATGAACTAAATAATCCATATATGTTTCATTAATTCCACCTTTATAATATGAATTTCCTCCAGGAGTTGTTCGTGGCATTTGTGGAGGTTGACCTCCATTAAGATAAGCACTTGCTGGACGTGTAATACCAATAGTCCAGGAATGTTCATATAATTTACCACCAACTGTTGTTAATTGAAAATCTGCTTCGCCATTAATAGGACTTAATGGAACCATATTAGTAACACGACAATAACAACTTGAACCATAATCTGTTGCTATATCAGCAGAACCAAGAGCAGTATTAGGGTGATTACAAATAAACCTTTGTGGAGCACCAACATTATAATCAATTGGATCTTGTGTCCCATCAGGATTTAAATCGTACCTGTTTTGAACAGTTCCATAATTACCTTCAGCACCAGTAGTTAAAAATGCTTTCCCATCTGCTTGTGTAGTCCTTTGTTCATATATATAATCAAATCCTTTCCATTCTTTAGTAGCAGCGTCTAATTGAATTGTAACTTCAGCATTACCATAAATATTAGGTGCTAATGGTGCTATATTTATTGCCCTTTGTATTTCATTAGCATATCCTCTAATACTAAAACTACCAGCAACATTAGGGTTTATTTCAACACCAGTTTTTGAAACATCTCTATTTAATATAATAGCAGCACCTCCTGCTGGGTCATCATTTTGTTCAGGACCCCAATATAAGAAAAAACGGCGTCCACGTAATTTACTATCAAATTGTGCTGATCTATTAATTTTAACAGACTCTACTGCCACTTCACTATTAGGTTCAACAATTAAAGGAGACTTGAAATTATTAGTAAAACTATTAGGTTGACGGTTTCCTGTCGTTAAATCTTCATCATTTGTGGTATTACAACATACAACATAACTCATCTTTTTATAAACTATAAAATATAAAATTTTAAAAGAAAATATTTTAAAAAAAAATATTAGATATTATATAATGCCAAAAAAAGAAAAAGCAAAACAAATGCCATCAAATTTTTATGATATGGAAGCATTTAACGAACGAGATAAAAAAATAAGTATGAAAGAAGTGTTTGGAAAAAACGCTACAACTAATAAACAAAGTACAAAAAAGAAAACAAAAAAAATTAAAAATAATCGAGAAAAAATAAAATATTAATACATATATGAATATGACAACTAATGAAGTTCAAATGGGTAGACTACAAGATTTCACGATCGACCAATTTGCCGGTGCTTTTGCTTTATCGCTGGGTGCTGTAGGAACATTACTATTAGTTATATGGCAATCAAGATGTTTATGTAAATGTAGATTAGGTATTAGTGATAACTGTTATTTATTTGATTGTGAAAGAGCACCACCACCTCTAGAAGATGATAAAAAAAAGAAAGATGATAAAAAGAAACCACCAGTAGCAAAAACAAAATCTGATGAAGAATCTCTTATACCTGAAGAAACACAAGCGGAGCAGCAAGGGGAAGAAAAAACACCAGCATCAACACCAGCATCAACACCAGCATCAACACCAAAACCAAATATATTACAATTAGAAGAAGTAGATTTAGAAGAATCTAAGCAAAGCATACCTTCGGTTAAACCTGAAGAAAAAGTTTAAGCAAAGCAACACTACGTTAAAATTATAGCAATTTTAAATTTGAAATTCAGTTAAAATTAATTATTTAAAAATAAAATCTAATATATAATATAAAAATGTCAACAGAAGAAAAAGTTCTAAAAACACTTGAAGCAAAAATCAAGGAAGGAAAACCCCACCTTAAAGATAGTAGTATTCAACAATATATAAGGACAATTAAAAAATTAAATAAATTGATTAATGGAGAAGATTCGACAATTGAAAACCTTGATTTTATTGAAGAACCTGAAAAAATAAAGCAAGCATTAGAACATCTTCATTTTACAACAAGGCGTAATTATTATACAGCAATTATTAATGTATTACAATTAGATGAAACTCCTGAAATAAATGAAAACTGGGATGATGAAGAAGAAAAGAAAATTCATTATGATAAATTTATTTACAAAGGTAAATTAATTAATAGATATATTAAGATTGTAAAAGAAGCAAATGCTCAATATGAAGAAGAACAAGAATCTCAGATTGTAAGTGAAAAGCAAAAAGAAAAATTAGTATCTACTAGTGTTGTAGAAGAATTTATTGATAAAGTAAAAGCGAGTACAGATGAAAATAAGGATATGTTATATATACTATTAAGACTAATTACAAAATATCATACACGTAATGAAATAGCAAATCTTAAATTAATAAAACTAATGGATTATAAGAAGTTAAAATATGAAGATAAAACCAGTAATTATTTAGTAATGGGTAGTAAGAAAATCTTACTTGTAAGATATGATTTTAAAACAAATAAAAAATACAAAGAAATTATTAATGAAATAGATGATAAAAAATTAGCAAAAGAAATTAGAACATATGTCAAAACTCTTAAATCTGATAATGTATTTGAATATAGAGGAGAACAATTAACTCCTAAGAAACTTACAAATCTATTACTATATCAATCTAAGAAACTTGTTGGTGTTCCACTATCTACAACAATGTTAGCAAAAAGTATTTTATCAGAAAAATATTCTCCTAATTTAAAAGCACAAACAGAAGATGCAAAAAATAGAGGACACTCTGTAAATGTACAAAATAAAGTATATGTTAAATTTAAGGAATAAGTTATTATAATTCAAAATGACTAAGATATACAAATGTAGTGGGACACTTGTCCTTACTCCACCCTACTGACTCACCTGAATAATGTTGATATTTATCTTCCATTAATTTATTATATGCGTCAATTGTCATTACACAATTTTTCATATCTATATAAAATCCTTCTATATCATTCCTTGATTTTACTTCAAATAATATTATTTGTCTTTTTTGAATGACTTTTGCTTTTATTTTCATATCTTCTATAGGACTATCATCATCACCACTATCTACTCCATACTCCCACTGTATTTGTTTATTATATTCTCCAAATGTAGATGATCCATAATTATCTTTAATATCAACATCTACAATCAGGTGTGATGAAATACATAAGACTTTTATAAATTTCTTTTTCTTTATTTTTTCTTTATCATAATATTTATGTGATAATTCAAGGAGGTCTTTATATTCTTCATCAGTAATTTTTTCTTTTATTTCTTCAATCTTCCCTGCAAGGTTTTGTAATTCTTCCATATTATATATCTTTTTATTAATAACAAAAAAGAGTTATGAAAATTTCAAATTATTTGCTTAATCTATCTTCAGCAATTTTAAATATTTCTTCATCCATTTCAATTCCTATAAATTTTCTATTCATATTTTTACAAGCAACACCAGTAGAACCACTTCCACAAGTGGGGTCAAGAATAACGTCTCCTTCTTTACTATAATATTTTAAAACCCATTCCATAAGGGCAACTGGTTTTTCTGTTGAATGTTTTCCACGTGTAGATTTTATTTCTAACATACTATCAGGAAGTGGTGGATCATATCTACTTTCACCATTCTTTCTTTCTTTAATTTCATAACTTATAATATCTCCATAAGTTGTATTTTTTCTTTCAACTGGTTTTCCAGGATATTTTTCTTTTTCTTTAAGAATAGATACTGGTAGTGGTGGTTCATATCTTCTTTGATGACCACCACATTCTTTACTATCTTCTGTAGGCGCTCCTCCATAAGTATCAGTAGTTCCTTTTACCCACTTATGTTCTGGTTCTTTTACAACACTATCTGGAAGTGGTGGTTCATACATACTACCACCATTTCTACCTTTATAATCAACTTTCTTTTCTAAATAATCAGGATTATAAACTTGTTCTTCATTATTATTATATTGATTTTGTGGTATTTCTCTTGCTTGTGGAGGTACATATTTTTCTTTTTCTTCTTTAACAACAGATACTGGAAGTGGTGGATCATATCTGGGTTCACTATTTCTTAATTTTCCTTTTTCATCATATATAAATACTTTTCCTGTTTCTTTTCCATATAAACCATCACAACCTTCATCAGTCCTTTTTACAACTGTACATTCTTCTTTAACAACTGATACTGGAAGTGGAGGATCATATCTAACTTCTTTTCTTTCTTTTTTATTCATACCTTGACTTTCTTCATAATTATTTTTCATATCACAAGTTTGTCCGTATAAATCTTCTTTAACCGCAAGGGATGCTCCGCTAACAACTGATACTGGAAGTGGAGGTTCATATTGTGCTTGATCACTTAATCTTAATATGGGTTTTTTTCTTTTTTCTGTATCATATGTATTTGTCCCTTGTTTTGTATCCTTAATTATTTTAGGGTCTGGTTTTTTAATAAACTTATGTGTATGACTTGATAGATCATAAAATGGTAATTTTTCATAAAATACATAAATCATTTCGTGTTTCCTTAATGGCATCTTTTTAGCACATAAGAAACCTGCTGGAGCAGATTTCATCCATACAATATCATATCTGAAAAAACATTTCTTAGGGGCAGAAGTAATTAACTCTACACCAAACTTAGTTGTAGTTGTAAAGAATATTGGAGTATTTAATTTTTTAATTCTCATAACTTCTTTCCAGAATAATTTCAAATCAATTTTACAATCCCACTTACAAGATGTTTGACCATAAGGTAAATCACAAAATATAAGATCAATACTTTTGTCTTCAAGTTTTTTCATTTGTTCTAAACAATCAGCATTATATAAAACGAAGTTATGCTTTGCTAAATCCAACATTTATATAATGAAAGATATTTATATTAGAAAATAAATTTTAAAAAGACTTCAAATTATTTAATTATATTATAAATAATATAATGCCATTAACTAAAGAAGGAAAACCAATATTGTACAGACCTTGGAAGAATACAACAAGTTCTAGACATAAATATTTTGTATATGTAAAAGCAGATAATAAAAGAGGTTATAAAAAAATAGGATTTGGTTATAAAGGTATGGACGATTGGAGAAGTGGAACCGCAACCAAAGAACAAAGAAAAAGTTATAGAGCAAGAGCAGCAGGAATTAAAAATAAAAAAGGTCAATTGACTTATAAATTACGTGATACTGCTAACTACTGGAGTTATTCATATCTCTGGTAAGTTTAGTAAGAACTTGTTTTCATACTACTTTTTTTCCCTTTGCTGCTCTGCTTGTTCATATCAGAATCTTTCATTATACTTCCATCAGGCATTCGGTGTGAACCTTTTGGAACTTTCTTTTCTTTCTTTTCCGTTTTCTTTTTTTCCTTTTTCTTTTTACCACCAAAATTAACAGCAAAGTTCGCACGTTTTACCATTAATGGTGTAATTCTACGTCCACTAGGCAATACTTTTTTACCTTTTTCATTTTCTCGCATTACTAATTTTGCAAATTTCATAACATCATCAAATCCGTGATTTTTAGCAGTTTTAGTGAAAGCACCTTCTTTCAAATCATCAAAAGGACTATCTTCTTTTTTCTTAGGGGACATTTTATATAGATATAAATATTTTAATTTATAATATAAATTTTTAAAACGTAGTTATTATTACGAAGTTTATTGCTAAAAATCAATCAAGGAATAAACTATATATTAATTCTTCTGGAACTCTGTATCTATCTTCTCTATTTGTACCACCACCAATATTCTTCATTTTTCTTAAATGATTATCAGCATTACCAAGATTAATATTATGAATTTTATGATGTTTTATAACTGCTTTACATTTATTCATATCACCAATTGGATTTGTATGTAATGTCCTTGTTGCTGATTTTATTGGTGTTTTATATCCAGTATGAATTGCTCCATTTGTTTCTATAGTAATCATATTATTACAATCATTATTACATATTAATGGTTTAAAATCTTTTTTATTTGTCCATATACAAGTTCTTTTTCTATAACCCCAATCACTATATTTACAATAATCAACAATATATAATGGTTTATCTTTCATAACTTCTCTATCTTTTAAACTAGATAATGGATTTTCAAGAAACCAATAATGAGGATTAAAATAATCAATTATTTCCCAACATTTATTTATTAATATATCACTTTTCTTTCTATTTTCTTCTATACTTTCTTTTGTAGTTATTATTCCATCTTTCTTTTTTCTTCCAATCCAAGTATTTTGTAATTTACTATAATAACGGCAATCAGGACTACACCATATAATATCAAAATAATCTTTTGGATATTGTTTATAATCAAATTCCAATATATCGCAACAATGTGTAGGATTATATTTACTTTCCCAATCTAATGAAATACTATTCCAACCTAATTCTTCACAGCATTTGCCCACTGATTTTGTTCCACAGAAGAGTTCTAACACATTCATTTATTACAAAAGATATTTTAAATTTTTATTTTCATTTTTAAAATAATGATATTATTAATATATGGCAAAGTTAAACAATAAGGATATGTTGCTTGAAATACAAAAAGATTTACTAGAAATAAAGAAAAATATATTTGTTATGAAAACAGATGTTAATCAAATAAAGTCGTATATTCAAATCAAACGGTCTGAAGAAAAACCTGAAGTTGATATCAAAAAAAAAATTGATACAACAGAGATAAGAGAAGGATGGTTTTGGTAACATTAATCTTCTTTGATTATTGAACTGATTAATTCTTTCATATCATCTGTTAACTCTAATGATCCATCAATTTCCATTTTTTTAAAAGATTCTTTATCTGTTAATTCTCCTTTGTGTGATAATGAAATCATACATAAAGCACATTCTGTAAAACCAATTTGTTTATCATTATGTTCTAACATTTTAATTCCTTCATTAATATTACATTTCTTAAAACCACCCATACTATTAAAATATTTCTTTGTAAAACACATTGTCGCTTCTTTGATTGCTGAAGGATGTGGTGTCATATTACCGCACAGTTTAAAATCATCATCAGGATATAGATATAACATTTGAGGACTACCTACTAAACCATATTTTTGTTGTTTTAGTAATGATACACTATAATGAATATATGAAGGCATATATAAATCATCATCATCAATATTAATACATATTTTATGTTTTGCTAATTCAACTAATTTATTTCTTTTTTCTCCTAATGTTTTATATTTTTTACTTTCTCTATAATAATTAAAATCACATCTTAAAGTTCCTGCTGTAAATTTTACTTCTTCTTCATCTAAAAATAATGGATTGTCTTGACTATCATCAAGAATGACTAATTCAATTTTTTCTGGAGGATAATTTAAATGACTAATATTGTATAATACTAAGGGTAGAAATTCTCTTCTTTCATAAGTGGGCATAAGTACAGATACATCAGGTAAATCTTCTAATTCTAATGGTGTAACTTCAATAATATTTAGACTACTATCAGGGACACCTTCAGCAACTTCTTCTACTGGTTCTGAAATTGCTTGTTCTTTTAATTTGTTTTCTAAGTCAGGATCATTTTCAAGGATTTCTTCAAGTTCAGGAATTTCTATATTTTCTTCCGCCATTTATTATAATAGAGAAAAAAATTTTAAATATTAAAAATAAAATATTTATAATATATATATGGAAAAAATTGATAAATCCCATTCAAAAAAGACATTATGTGAAATAATTGAAATATTCGATCTTAAAATAGCAGATTATATTAATATGAATAAAAAAGAATTATCAAAATCTATTTTATATGAATTATCTAAGATAGATAAAATAAAAGAAGATAATGATTATTATTTTATAAAGGATAAATCAGAATTAATGGAATATTTAATACAACCTGATCCATCAAAGAGTTTAACTGTAAAAGAAAAAGATGAAGTAATGAACTTAGCAAAGTTTATAATTATATATTGTAATAATGATTTTTTTCTATCTACAAGTCCATTCTTAGACCACGACGATATGATAAAAAAAGCAAAGTATATATCTGCTTATGGAGATATACCCAGTGTAAGAAAAGCAATAGATAAATTAAATCGAGATCCTAAAGTAAAAGAATCAATTGAATTATTTATGACAACTAAATGCAAAAAAAAAATTGAAAGAAAAAAAAGACTTATACAAAAACAAAAAAATATATTAACTATTAAACGTGGAAATTTTGTTGTTAGATTTGATTAGTCGTCTTCTTCTTCACTACTACTTCCATCATAATCTCTTTCTTCATAATCATCAGGAACTGTATAATCAATATTTTCTTTATCTAATTTATATTCAAGGAATCTTTCATATTTACGTGCTTTACTTAATTCATTATCTACAATCTTCATTTGTTTTTTTAGATTTTCAATTTCTTTATCTCTTTTGTCTATACCACTATCCATAAATTCATTAACTTCTTTTAGTTCTTCAATTTCATCTTCTTTTTCTTGACGAAGTTTAATATTTGCTTCATTATAATTATTAAGCATTTTGTTTGCTTCTTTTAGTTCCTTGTTTTCTCGTTCAAGTTTCTTGATATGATCCATAATTTCAGTCATTCCAGGAATTAGTTCTTTGTTGTCAGTCATTATTTTATTTATGTATATTCAAAAAGAGTTATTAAAATTTCAAATTATTTTTTAATGAACTTCTTTTCTTTTAATGAACTTTGTAATACCAGAAAGATTATAAAAAAAGCAAATTATTTTTTTAATCTTTCATTAAATAAATGAAGACTCTTTATCTTGAAGAATTATGTACAGATAAAGAATTAGATACAATTAAAGGTGAATATTTAGATAGTGAATGGATAAATACTATTATAGATGAAGATTGTGATATATATAATAAAAAAGGAGAGTTTATATTATCATTTAGAAAACGAGCAATTAAAAATACAAAAATAGGATGGCAAAATTATAAACATTTTGCTCTTCCAGCAAGAGGTAGAGGTCATTCAGCAGGACCAATAGACCCTGAAAGCACTTATTGGAAGAAAAGAACATTATATGACACAAATGGAGTTAGAACTTCATATCTAAAAAAAGATGGAACACCTTCTAAGATGAAAGTTAATAATCAAGTATTTTCATCACCAATAGGATATTTTGATGAAACAAAAGGATTAGGAGTAAATCTACCTTGTAGATTAACACAGTTTACAGAAAAACATTTAAAAGAGTTTGAAGGTGGATTGCCATTTATACAAGAATTAGCGAGACATTATAAAAGATTAAATCCAAAAGCATATCAACAACAATCAGACCGTGCTAATTTACAACCTAAATATAAAATACCTAAAACACCATTTTCAACATTTACAATAAATAGAAATTTTAGAACAGCATTACATAAGGATAAAGGAGATTTTGGTGGTGTAGCAGTATTATCAGTATTAGAACACGGAAAATATTCAGGTGGATTATTTACTATTGCTAAATATGGAATAGGTGTAAATTTAAGAGAAGGAGATATATTAGTAGCAGACGTTCATCAATATCATTCAAATACAGAATATTTTACAACACCAGAACAAGATATATATAATAGTAAATTAGAACAAGTATATAAATATAACCGTGAAGTAGGAACATTAGGAATAGAATATGACTGGTCAAGAATTTCTTTTGTATGTTATTTAAGAGAAAAATTAGTAAATTGTAATAATAAATAAATATCTCTATTATATATATGGACGAAGAACTTATATTTCAAAGAATGCATCAATGTAATATTGCTTTACCAAAACACCGTGAAGATATAGAATTAAAAGAAATAAAAGGAAAAGGAAAAGGTTTATTTGCTAAACAAAATATAAGAATGAATACATTAATAACATTATATCCAGTACATTTTATCGTTAAATATAATCGAGATAAAAATAAAAAAAATGAATTTGCTCTTTGTGATAATTTATATGATAGAGAAAAATATGATACTGCTAATAATTTAGCAGAATGTTTAGATTATTATTTACAAGTAAATGAAGAATATTATATAATGGGTGATCCAAAACATTATAAAAATATGGATTTAATAGGACATTTTTGTAATGATAAAGGTTATCACCCAAAGAAAACATATAAACCTGATTTAAATAATGCTGCTTTACATCAATTAGCAATAATATCATTAAGAGATATTAAAGCAGGAGAAGAAATAACTGTTGCTTATGGAACGAAGTATTGGTATACAAAAGATTCTACTGGTTCTTCTCAACATTCAAGAATACAGAAAAAATCCGTTTAAATAAAATATTTAAAAAGAATTTATAAGTATATACTAATGAATAATCAATTGACATATAATCTAAGAAAGGAAGCAGATATTAAAATGGGAGGGGAATTAGAAAACAAATTATTAAATTTTTTAATGACACAAGATGAAGGTTGGATAAAAACCACAGATATGTATAATGTAGTTGATTTTGTAAATGAAGATAAAAAAATAATAGGAGAGTTAAAATCTAGAAAATATATTTCTAATCACGTAAGTGATTGGATGATAGGGGTAAATAAAATACAAAGGGCAGAAGCATTATATTCAAGAGGATATAAAGTTATCTTTTATTTTGCTTTTTATGATGGTGTATGGAAATGGGAATATTCTCCAGAAAATGTAAGAGTAGATACAACATTAAGGAATGGTGGACGTGTAGATCGTGGAATAAATGAAATAAAACAATATTATTATATTTCAAATGAAAAGATGGATTTTTTAACAGATAAAATTAAAGTTCCTAAAATTGATCCATTTCCTGATTGTATATTTTAATGGAAGCAATGACTCCACTGGTCTAAAGGGTCTACAGATTTAACGACAGTATTAAATACTTCTTGTTTTGCTTTTGTTTCTTTCTTTTTTGCTTTTCTTTCTTTTCTAATTTTTTCATAACCAGCGATTCCTGATAATACGGCATCTTGAAGTTGTTCTTGTGTAAATATATTTTTTTCAACTACTTTTTCTTCAACAACTTTTTCAATTCTAACTTTAGGTTTTGAAATATCATCAGATTTATGTTCTACATAAGATTTCATACGAGCAATTTTTTTATCTTTAACTTTATTTTCTAAATCTTTTTCTTCCTGTGCTTTTAGTTTTGCGAGTTTTCTTGCTTCAGCATTACGGCGTCTTGTTTCTTGACCTTTTTTACGTGCTTCTGCTAATTTTTCTAATTGTTCAGGAGTCATTTGTCTTTTTTTTCTTTTAACAATTTCTTTGACTTTTTCAGGAGGAGTAATAATTTTTCCATTTTCTACTTGTATTTCTTCTTCTTCTTCTTTTACTTCTTCTTCTTTTACTTCTTTTTTTTTATCTTCAACAAATATTTCAGAGTGTTCTATTTTTTCTTTTTTGATAGGTTCAGAAATATATTCTTCATCTTGTACTGATTCGATTTGAGGGGGTGGAGGAACCATTTCAGGCATATATTCTTCAGACTCATCATTTCTATTCATTATATTAAGTATTTTATAAAAAAAAACAATAAAAAATTTTAAAAAATTATTGTTAATCTTTATTAATCTTTATAAATACAATTTCTAATTAAATAATTTATTTTACATAATTAAT
>Ga0181380_1000956_pt1 | contig 12778 bp, 21 predicted proteins | sample 3SPOviralmetaG_FD_130116 | JGI IMG/M metagenome (GOLD analysis project Ga0181380, IMG submission 130116) | Marine viral communities from the oligotrophic San Pedro Time Series (SPOT) site, San Pedro Channel, CA, USA - 3 SPOT_SRF_2009-08-19 | ecosystem: Environmental > Aquatic > Marine > Strait... | reverse complement strand
TATTTACATTCTTACACCTATCAATTGGTATTACTGCGTGAATAATGTAAAGGTTATTATTAATGTATCTTGCTTTTCTTCTATGAGAAGGGAATATCATATCTTTAATGATTTTCGTATTACACTTTGTACAAACTTATTGTTTAAATCAAGATATAACATTAGAGATAATCTTTTTGTACTTTTATGATTGTTGTAAACATTATGATAATGATAGGAGTTAAAATAATATGCATTACCTTCATCCAATTCAAAACGTTCTAATGTTTTAAATCTTTCTGGCTTCCAATATCTTTTATACCATTTGAATTCTCTCCAATCAACTACACAATACTCAAATCCTTTGGGTACTATTATTGGTATCTGTACTGTTATTATATTAAGAGGTTGGTTGTGTTCTTGTACATGAGAATGCCACACTAAAGATTTCTCTGGATTTATGCCCATTAATCTAACTCGTGTATCTGGTCTACCTCCATTTAACTTATCAACTACTTGATAAGTGTATGGTGCAATATCTTTTATTTCGGTATCTTTATACTCTGAGGTTTCTTCTTTTATTTCAGATAAATCTGTAAACAGTTTACCATCACTACTTGCTAAACAAATACCTTCCCATGCTTTTTTATATTTGTTTTTTACAAACCAATGATTTGATTCGTAGGGTTTTAATTCGTACTTGTTACTAATATCATGACATTCTTTTATAAGTAAGGTGTGGTTTATATCTACATCTAATTTTAAATAAGGAATATCTTTTAGAATATGCTTTAGTTCCACTTTATAGTCGTAACAAATCTTTAATTTCTTTTTTTCTAATTGTTCCTATTTTGTTTCCAACCCTTATGTAAACTGAACGACTATCATCCCAACTATATTTATCCAAACCATACGATTTGGTTTCTATTGTGTGTTCTGATTTTTTAGCTACTTTTTTAAGGTTTGATTGAAAGGTTGTGAACTCTTTAGAATCTAATTTTAGTTTTAAATAACTTTTTACAAATGTACCACCAATATAAGTTCCATCGGAGTTATCATCTTCAAATAAAAATACTACGTTACCACTATCCGCTGATAACTTAAACGTCTCCCCTACATAATTTTGTGAACTAAGTAAGGAAGATGTTAATAGTAGTATAAATAAGTTTAACTTATTCATTATCCAATATGCTTTTTAACTTTTGAATTACCAAATAGTAAATATAAACTCCACACTAATGATGCTAATAAAAATACTATGTAGATAGAACTATCAAGTGGACTTACATATGGTGTTGGGTTTTCTAAATCTAAATTAACTCCACTATTAGGATTTAATCCCTCTACTATAAATGAGAATAAAAATGTTAGTACAGTTAGTAATGTTGCTTTGTTAGGAAAGAATGAATTGATTCTTTTATATGTTGTTGCTAATGAGAACCATAACATTGGTATAACACCCAATGCACCTAACCCAACTAATAATCCTGCTAATACTGCGTTTGTTGTGATTAGAGCAACTCCGATTCCTATACATATCCCTATTGGAATAACAAATAGTAATGTTGCTAATCCTCTTAAAAAGTAATCTGTTCCATTAATGGTATTTTTGAATTGAAAGTACTTACCAAACTTTTCTTTTAAATATTTCATCTTTTGTTTTTAAATTAGTGGAGATACCACCATTGTGGAGAATATCGGAGTCGAACCGATGACCTCTTCGGTGCAAGCGAAGCGCTCTAGCCAGCTGAGCTAATTCCCCATATTATTATGTGTGCAATCTTTTTTGTGTGAAAACCATCCACCACATTTGCACTTTATGTAATGAACTGTTGTTAATATAATTGGGGAAGATGCTAATCCTGTCCAAACATTTGGATGCCAATGTTCTCCACAGATTCCTAATATATGTTTTATAAATTCTATCATATTAAAAGTTTTGTCTCAACGCAAAGAAATCATCTCTCATTTGCTGAATTTCTTTTAATAACGCATCGTTAGTTATTGGAATCTTTTTTATAATTTGTTCCGTTAACTTTTCTAACTTTTTCTTAGTATCTGATTTGATTTCAGATTCTATCTCTCTTACCAAGTAATTTAATTCATTAATATCTCTATCAAACTTATCATGTGATTCAATATAGTATTGTGAAACTCTACTGTTAGTTTCATTGTGTAAATCGTTTACTTTTTTTTGTAATTTATATACCCCTCTTGCTAACAAGATACATGAGATTGATAAAAGTACTATTGCTATTGTTGTAATCATAATTTTAATTTTGTACTCGGTAGGGGAATCGAACCCCTCTTACCAGGATGAAAACCTGGCGTCCTAACCGATAGACGAACCGAGCATAATTTAATAATCTTCTTCAGAGTTCCAATCTCGTCTTTTATGTTTTGGACTTCTGTTATATTCTTTTTGTGATTTGTGAACTTTTTCAGTTGTTTTTTTTCCTATATGGTGAGATGCTTCACCATAAGTCATATCATCCCAATTTAACTTCTCTTGATATTGGTTCTGTTTCTTCTGTTTCTTCATCACTTATTAATTCCATTATAGTACCTTTTCGATTTCTAAGATACTGTTTTTCTGTCCATTGAGTTGTGTTATCAGTTATAAACTCCATGGAGTATATTTTTTGAGATTGCTCTCCATCATCGATAATCATGTATGTTAACTTTCTCATACGTTTATTTTTTTATTAATACTTTGTTATACAAATATACGAAAAATATTTGAGACTACCAAATTTTTATCCAAATATTTCTACTCTAATATCTTTCATCATTTCGAATCCTCGCTCATCTAGGTGAAACCTACCTTCAGAAACCATTCTATCCCAACCACAGAAATATACCCAAGGTTTTTTATCTGTACTATCAATTAAATCAAGATAGTGTTCGTGTACATATCCTTTTCTGAATTCTTTTCTGAATTCTCTTGATAATACAGGTACATATTCAAAGTTTGGTAATTCGTCTTGTATCATTTCTAATTCTTTTCTATAAAGTAAATCTTCCTCAGTACGAGTACCAAAGAATAACTTAATATTTTTAAATGGAATTTTCTTTTGATGCAGATAATTTATCATTGAACGAAATGGTGAGATACCTGAACCAGTTGATACAAAATAAATATCTCTATCCATTAAATTATCTGGTAACGTAAATATTCCCATTGGTCCTTTGTATCCAAATTCATCACCTATTTTTGCATCTTTAAATAAATACTCACTCATTTGTCCACCTTCCAAATAAGTAATAATAAGTTCAAATTTATTACTACCATCTGGAAATGATGCAACAGAATAATTTCTTTGTATAGATTCTCCTCCTTCACTTGGAGCATATGGCTTTGCAAGTAACTGAACTAACTGACCTGGTATAAAGTTTATATTATCATACAAGGGTGATTCAAATATAAATCTTCAATTTGATTTAGTTTCTTTTATTATATCTACTAATACTGCTACATTCATGTTACTTATTTATATATGTTTTTTTTAAAAAATTATAATGTGCGTTTTCTATGTCTAAATAAGCTTTTAAAAAAATAGAATCAGCTTTATCAGAACTTCGTATCTCAGATAAAATATTTGTTATAAGATTCTTTGATTCTGTTGGTGTTACATTCTTATCAAGTATTCCATGTGTATCGTTAGAAGGGTTAATCATTTTAGTATATCCACTAGATATATATTCATCAAACCAAATATTTTTGTTTGTTATATCAACTACTGTAATTTTATTTGTATCAAACCCATTACTAATTAACTGAGTTAAAAATAAATTTAGACTAAGATGGTGAAGTGATGCATGAGTCTCAGTAAAGAATTCGCTTTCGATTGTTTTTCTATGCTCCATAGTATCGACCAATTCATTTTTTAATAATTCTTTGTCTTTTTCTGATACATCTCCATTTGATATACCTGTTAATTTATCCTTTATATGTTCTGCATTATCTGAAAGACTAGTGTTACTTGTCATGTAAATGTGATGTAATGATGAAATAAGTTTCTTCCTTGGGTCTTTTACCAAGCATATAATTTCGTTAACATTATCACAGATAGAATTTATATAGTTCTGATTGGGGATTACTTCAGATAAATCTAAAACATGACCACCATCTCCTATATAAAAGTTGACAAACGTACTTGCTACTTTAGCATTATTAAGAATAAGTACATTTTCATTTTTATAATTTAATTTTATTTCCAGCATTACTTAATTTGAAACTATTATCTCACCAACATTCCAACTTGGAATATAATATCTAAATCCATGTTCATCTAACATCGTAGTAATTCGTTTAGTCATCCTTGAGGAGTTACCAACTATAACCTTACATTGAAACATTGGATTTTGTGATTCTTGTAATACAAAATCTTCGGAAGCAAATACTGCTTCATCGTGAGTAAACCCATGTAAATCTAGTTCGTTCATTTCCAAAAAACTTGAATTATTATTATACCAAAGCATAAAAGTAGTTGTGCTCCTATCTTCCATGTAACTGGTTCGTTTAAAAAATGACTTGTTAAATATACATAAGAACCAATTCCTAATATAAATCCTACAAATCTATTTGGCCATACTTTACCATCAAATGCCTCTACACCAAATTGTGTTCCTTTTAAAAAGAACCAAGTAATTGGTATTGCCATTAAATACCACCCCCACCATTCTGGTTTGTACTTTGGGTTAACAAACTGCCAGTTGTGTTGAAACCATACGGCAATCTGTCCACAGGCAGTAAGTAGTATTGCTAGTCCTAATAGTTTAAAGTTAAAATTTGAATCCATGTTATTTAGTGTTTATTATTTTTTCTAAAAATTTAATATGTGGTAGTTCTGCATCGAATACCATATTGTACATTAAATCTTTATTGTGATTGAATATCGGTTTGTTATTATCAACCCATTCATCAATATCTTCTTTACATAAGTTTGATATGTAATTTATAGTTTCTGCGTAGTTGTCTGAATCTGAAAATCTGAATCCATACTCTCGTAAGTATTTTTTTAGGTTTTCTTTCATTATCAAAAAGTATGGTTGAGTATGTAGAAAACATTTTAATGTTTTTTCTGTTAAAAAGTTTATATCTATTTCTCCAAGTAAACCAATCATTGGTTTGCCCGAAATAAGTTCTTTAACTTTATCATGTTCTACTTCAGGTGGTTGTGATTCTAATACAATTTTTATCTTTGCTTGTTCTGATTCCATTACACTAAACCAATTATAAGAACCAAAGTTACCTTGTGGCCATGGTAACAAATCAGAAATCGTATCTTGAATTGGTTTTCTATCATTATAACTTTGTGGTGTGAATAGTTTTTTATCACCAAAATCAATTGCATCTATTATTACACTTCTCCATTCATTTTGTGAACGTTGCCATTCGTTCTCATATTTACTTTTCAATCCTCGATATGTTATAAAATCATATGATTTATGTTTCGTTTCAAACGTTGGTAGTTTTGGTTGGAAATGTAAGTTATCACTTAAATGAAAATAATAATATAACAATGGAAGATAATGTAATTGAGTTATGAGCTTATCTTTAATAGGGCCTATCCATCCTCGTTGTGAAATCAGATAAAGGTTTTCTCTATTTACTAAATCATATACCAACCTATCCCAATTTTTAGCACTATGGTATTTAACATGGTCTATACTTTCACCTTGGTTATCCATAACAATAACTTTTATTTTTCCTTTGTTTAGATGAGGAATAACAAAATCAGCAAATGTTTCATTCGAATTATCTCCATTGTTATCGTACATTGAATATACATCGGTAACAAAGATATCACAATCCCACTCTAGGTGTTCTAAATCATGTGTGTTTAAATGTTTGTATCTGAATTCGATATCGTTCTCTAAATCTTTCCATGCATGATAATCGGAGAACTCATCAACTCCACTTTGTAATTTTTTAAAATTATACTTGGAAGATAGTGGGTATAAGAAAGAAAGTAATGTTTCAATTTCGTGAAATAGTATAACCATTATTGATTTATTAAATTATATTTTTGAATTAAAAAGGTTGCAAGAGCAGTTTGACCCTCTTGGGATAAATGAATATTAGTAGGATATAAAGTTTCATATCTGTTTTTAGTTACCCATTCTGCTAAACATCTACTTCCTTCTATCGATTGGAGGTTGTAATCTTCTAAGTTTACTTTATTACCATTCTTAATCATTGGTGCTATATTTTTCCAACCATGATATTCATCTTTAGTATCATTAAGAGGTTTTGAATTTCTTTTTCGTACATCTAAATCAGAGTATCCTGCTTTCTTTCCATCATTAATCGATGTTTCGTGAAAGTGAGAATTAACACTATGGAGGTATTGAAAGTATTTTATATTTTTTGAATCCATATAGGTACGCAACAAATCAATTTGTTTTAATTGTTCTTTAAAGAATAATTCGTTATCATAAAATAAACCAATAAACAATTGATAAAACTTTCTTAAGTATTTTGCATAACCTTCATTCTTAACCATAATTAAACCATCTTCTAATCCATGAAAAGATAAATGAGAATTATTAAGATTTGACGGGACCCAAAGGCGATTGTTGTAAGACCATTGAATGTTTAATATGTCGGTATCGGTGTATTCATCAGAGTTGATGTAATTGTAAACATCTTCTACTATCCTTTGGTTTGAGTTACCACCATATGTGAATTTGTCAATGATATTATAATTGTGTTGAACCAAATCAAACCCAGTCGATTTCAGGTCAAACGAAAACGAGCATCCAAATAATACAATCTTTTTTTGTGTGGTTTCCATAGTTTTATAAATAGTGTTTTTTCATATTGTTGAAAACTTTTTTTTACGTTTTCTTTTTTCCTTAGTAGTTATAGCTGTTAATGGGGGTTGGGGGAAAAGAAAAAAAAAACTTTACAACCTTTAACTTAAAAGCTTATAACACTAAGTCCGAGTCGGTTTTTAAAAAAATTTTACCAATAACTTCTCAGTCGTTTTTCAAAGAAATTTTTTCCCTTCTTTTTATTGATAGTAATTCTATTCTCAGGTATACCGAACCCGCATCTCATTCTCATTCTCCCACTCATTCTCCCTTTCATCAGTGTCTTTACTTTATGAGGGCAGTATAGGATTCGAACCTATGTATAAGGATTTGCAATCCTCCACCTCACCACTCGGTCAACCGCCCTTTTATCTTTTACCTATGGTACTTAGAGTTCCCTATACGATGAGAGTACCCTTCCATTATACTTCTACCCATAGTAGGGGAAAACATCTTTAAAGGGGTTCTACTCCATCTTCTTTCGTTTAACTCTGTACTGTGTGTATTACTCTGATAGTCCTTAAGGTAGGTATCCCAAAGGGTATTTAAGTTTACTTTATTCTTTATGTTCATACTGATATTATTTAGATTGTATCCGTTCTTAAATGTTTTTGTGGTACGCACGATTTTTTTTATGTCCCCCAAGTGATATCATCGAGGGAGTCTCGTTTTTCTTTATTTCTCTCATCGGTGTACATACTTCTTAGTTTGTTTAACATATCTCGTGTCGTATCATCATAGGATTGCTCTCTTTGTTCTCGTGCAAGAAAATCAATAGTATCTCTTGCATACTTCCTTACCATGTTATCACTCGAGGTTTTATATTCTTTTATATGATGATTCATTAAAATCTTTATCCCCTTATAGTGCTTTGGTTTGTATTCGTATTTAACCTTCATTACTCATCCAATGTTTTAATATGATTCTTCCCTCATCTTGTACTTCCTTAAGGATACTACATAGTTCGTACTCTTCTTTATCTATGTTATGTTGTAGAAAGAGACTAATCCAATCTAATCCCCATTTATCTACTATTCTTTCTTTACCTTCGTTACTATCCCCTATACGAAGATAATCTTTTATAAAACATTGAGTCATTATATCTTTATCTTCACTTGAAGGGTTACCGAAGAGTTGTTCGAATTCATCAATTCCAAGTGCTAGTGGTTGAAGAGGGAATCTTTCTAAATCATCGATGAACATCATTCTATTTGCACGACGTATATATTGATTCTCATCATCACCATTACCTTTGTTTAATTCCCAAAATTCTTCTGGCCCCATATGTTAACTCTGTTGATTGATTAATTTATACATTACTATTTCATCATACAGTAAAGCTTCTAATGTTTCTTTGAATTTATTTTCAACTATCTCCACCATAAACTTGTTGAAGATTGGTTTCCTTCCATTAATTTTTTTATCTATATCCGAATTTATTACCTCTTTTTCAAAACTACAATTGTGTTTTTGTAATTCTTCGGTTAAGTTCTGTTTATCTATATCAATAAAGATAGTATTTTTACCAAAAGATTTTTCTGTTATTAATCTATATACGAATAACAACCATGGTCCATTATGACCTGTTTTTGTTTTCTTTGAATCTTTTAGATAGTTTTCAAATTCATATTCAAATATAGCTTTATAAAACCTTGTCATCAAAGGTGTAGATGAAAATGGATGTGAGTAATCTTTAAATGAACCTACACCTTGTTCATCACTACATAAAAAATCAAATATTTTAGTTACCTCTTTGATTGAAAATCCATTATCTTTTAAATAATATTCTAAGTACAGTTTCCTAGCTCTTAGCTTTTCTTGTTTCATCAACTCTTGAGTGTAAGGATTAAACATTACATCTTCGAAAAAAGCACTTATAAATTTATTTATAGGGTTTCTATAAAATACAATCTTTTTCTTTTTAGAATTAGTGTCAAGTAACTCATTCCATGTATTAACTAAACCTTTATTCCCTTTTGTACTAAAAGCTTCTTGCAGATTTTTTTGTCCTACATCAATTTGTATAACTCTATTTTCATCTCCAAACATATGTTTGTTACCAATGTAATTTTTAAAATTTTGTTCTAAGTACATAGAAGCAACCTTCCAAGTAGTAACAAAGATTTGATGTTTATTATCTGCTACTACAACATCGTATTCAAATTTTTTATCTAATATTTCCATTTTTTCGTATTACCATTTACCCATCGGACATCGAGAAGAGAGTGATAATGTTTTAGCAGCTATATTACAACCACATCCATTCACTCTTTCTTCAGTTACAATATGATATCCATAAATCTGAGGAGAACAAGTATTACCTTGTCTTAGTGGACATGGTTCACATTCGAGTAATCTCGATTTAGATAACATTTTTGTGGAGGGGTCAACCATACCAAATTGGTCTTTGATAACATTACCCCATCCTTCTAATATTTCTTTAATCTGACTCATATAAATAAATATATAAAAGTTATATAGTACACCCAATAGGAGTCGAACCTATAACCTACACATTAGAAGTGTGTTGCTCTATCCAATTGAGCTATGGGTGCATTCGTTATTCTACTTCAAATAAGTTGGTCCAAAAAAGTTCCACTTATCACTTCCATCAAAGATGTTACCTCTTGAATGTTTTGCTGGACTATTCCAACCAGCAGGTTTTAATAAATCACCTTTACATACAAGAGAACCTTTGTTCACGCCTTCCACCATAGAAACGAATGCCCATACTGAACCTTCATCTATAATCTTCATATACTTATTACCCTTCTTTACTTCTAAGGGAGTATATTCTTTGTAGGAATAATTCTTATTCCAATGTTTTCTTCTTTTAGAATTGACTTCGTCAATCCACATTTCAAATTTTGTGTTTTTCATAGGGTTATTTTAAAGTTTAATTTTGTTTACGTTTTGAATCTTGTTAAGTACTGTGTAAAGAACCTTTGGATTCATCATTGAACTTATTGATTCAAAGTCACCAATAAAGTTTGGGTTTAACAATACTGTCTCTAACTCATTTCTCGATAATTGTCTTTTAATTTTTTTCATAATTTATCACTCATTTACTATGTAAATATACGAAAAAAAGCCGAGACTTCCAAATAAAAAGTGAATTATTTTCTAACCAAAAATATATAACCCATATCCAATTAATAGGTTAATGTTAATTATTACTAAATTCCATTGTTTGGCTAACCAGACTTGGGGTAATGATAATACTGCTCCCATTAAGTAAGTGTATGCTCCAATATTATCGTAAGGTAGTAGGTAGGGTGACATCATAATAAACGCAGAACCCATGTAACCTAATCGATTACCCAATCTTTCAGCTGGACTCAATCTTCGTTCCTTTACTAGTAATCTAATTAACCAATTACCAAGAGTTCTTTCACAACCTCGACAAGTTTTCTTTCTACTCTTAAAGAACACCTTTGGTTTCGTTTTTTTACAAACGTTACATTTCTTCATCATAATATCGTACTTCCTTTCTTTACTCTACATTCTACAAACATTGATTCTAAGTTTCTTGCTTCTATCAATTCCTTAGATAATCGTGTTTCTATATTTTCTATAATATGGATATCACTTTTCAAATGTTCCTTTTGTTCAACTGAATGATATCCTATTGATTCTAATTGTAATTTTAGAGATTCATAATCCCACATCCATTTATGTCCCCAATTAAATATCATTGAATTAAGAACTTGGATATTGGTTTTAACATTATCTTTAAATGAATATAAGTAATTTTCCCAATATGGAATATCTAATTGACTCTTATATGTTTCAAAGAAATCTTTATCTTTAGATTCATATAGTTTATCTATCCATAGTTTCATATCAGGACAACTGATTCTTAATATGCCATCTGGTCTAAGAACTCTATGACATTCTTTGAGGAAATCAATTCCTTCTTCAAATGTAAGATGTTCGATAAAGTGAGATGAGAATATAACCTCAACTGAAGAATCCTCAAAAGGTAATCCATCAGTAACATTGTGGTTAATCACATCACCTCCACCATCTGTATGTCTATATACAGTTATTCCATTCTCGGTTTTCAGTTCTTCTAAACCTTCATACTCACCATCCCATATGGTTATACCCAACCATTCGGGTATCATCTCAAGATGTGAACAACCTACGTTAATAAATTTGTATTCTTTAATGGTTTTCTTCATCATCATTTATTACGGCTTCTATAAAACCAATTAAGAACGCACAAACAGTTACGGGCCAGAACAAGACTAATCTTATCCTGTGTCCTTGGTTCTGTACACCACCTTCATTCATTAAACCCCATAGGAGTCCGATAATTAAATAGTATGCTATATTTTCGTACATTATTTATTTAGTTGTTTTCAATTTTCTTTTAAAATTGAGATTACGCATTCTTACTTTTTTTCGGAATGCGTTTCTATCTCTTTTGTAACTCATGTTACTAACCTTTTAGTTTGTTCATCTCTTTCTGCAGATGGTTACGTTGTTTAACCTTCTTCATGTACTTAGATTTTTCTGCATCATTAAATCCAAGTTTTTGGATATCAATGTAGATAAATCTATCACCTTGTTCAAGTTTACCACTCTTCCACGCCGCCACATGATTGTTTAGTTTCTTATAATGTTTGGGTTTCATATTATACCCCCACAATACAGTTTGTCTAACAGTCTTAGGTGCACTTATATAATATCCTAGAACTTGGTTAATATAAGATTCATTAAAAGCTTTTGGTTTTACTTCTGTTGGCATAAGTGAAGTATCAAACGTTGCCATTGTAATATCAGGTCTACCAGGTCCTTTAGCAAATTGAGAAAGAATATTTTCATTTCTCCATTGTTTATTACCTTCAAGATAATGCTCGAAACCATCTAGTCCTCTTATTTCGTGAACTACATCTCCTTTATCATCTTTTACTGTATAAAGAACTTCTCCTCGATAAAGTTTTTTTACCCAAGATTTCTTAGCTGCTTTAAGACTATCAGTAATCCACCATTCATATGCGGCTTCTGCATCGTTTGCATCAGGATACAATTCAACCCATTCTTCTTTACACCAATCTACTATCGCACTTAACCTTTCATCATCCTTTTCAAAAAAAGGTGTTTTGGTTAACGAAGTTGATTCGAATGAAGCATCTTGTATATCAACGTAAACTCTCCACTCCATACCATTCATATGAACTGGTTGATTCTTTACAAATGCTTGGTGAAGTACGTTACCTGTTCTAATAGAACATATAGTGATTTTAGGTTTATCACCCATTTCTGCAGAATATACGTTATCTAAATATTCTTTTTCACTTGTAACTAAGTTTCTATCCATCAACTCTGTAAAGCCGGGTCTTTTACCCCACTCTGCTTTATCAATAGTTAAAGGTATTCCACTCTTCGTTTCAAGTTGAATTTTTGAACCCTTAACACCATGAGAGTTCATGGTGTTAGCTAATTTTGTATGACTAATGTCTGTATAGTAATACTCAGTCTTTGGTTGTACATCATCCAAATCTTTAAAATGGTTAACAAAACTTTCTTTCCATTTACCTCTACCACTAAGTTTGATAGAGATTTTTTTACTTTCATCCTTAAGTTGAGCAAAATACTCTTCTTTTAGAATGGAATAAAGTTCTTCAACAAATCCTTCAGGACTATGAGAATGGTGTCTTTGTGACATCCCTGCGAATGTCATTTTCACAAACCAACCAGATTCACCCCTTACTTTGGGGTAGGCTGGTTGTTGCCACAATATAGAACGACCAACGTCACCATAGAGAGTTGCTCCCATAGCAACTCCTCCTTTGGGTTTCATCTCAACGTAAATGTGGGAATAAATCTCTTGGGTAGGATTGTGATTAGTTTCAAGAACCATAAGTTGTAATCCTTGACCGTACTTGTTATCACCTTCTTTATCGGTAAAAGTACGTTGATTAATCTTTAAAAGATGACTAAGAAAGGTCTTTTTACAAGAACCGATATCGTC